>Ga0209211_10003846_pt1 | contig 24005 bp, 29 predicted proteins | sample RifGroA2_FD_183992 | JGI IMG/M metagenome (GOLD analysis project Ga0209211, IMG submission 183992) | Groundwater microbial communities from Rifle, Colorado, USA - Groundwater A2 (SPAdes) (version 2) | ecosystem: Environmental > Aquatic > Deep subsurface > Groundwater | place: Rifle, Colorado...
GTAGCCTTTAGCAAAGGCTGTGGCGTAAGTCACTGGTTTAATCGCTGACCCCGGCTGACGAGACGACAAGACAACGTTCACTTTGCCATCATAGTCAGGTGCAAAATAGTCTTTGGACCCCACCATTGAGAGTATTTCTCCGTTCTGGGGGGAGATCACCATCGCTGCCCCATTGGTCACATGCACCTTCTCGAGCTTATCGATTTCCTCCTTCACCGCCGTCTGGGCAAAATCCTGGAGCTCCGAGTCCAGTGTTGTGGTCACGGTGTATCCACCTTCTTCAACCAGTGCCTCACCAAGCAACTCGACAAGCTGATCTTTCACATAGAATACAAAGTGCGGAGCTTTGAGTGAACCTGTCTGTTCTCGGAATTGGACACTCTCAAGTTCCTTGACACTCTGGTTTTCCATGTCCTTGTCAATGTATCCATCTTCCCTCATCCGGCGTAAAACTGCCATTGCCCGCGGCACATAAGCCGACTTATCACTTCCATATGGTGAGTAACGTGAGGGAGCTTGGGGCATTCCGGCCAATATCGCCGATTGGGTAAGTGTTAAATCCTTCGGTTCAATCCCAAAATATCGCTCCGAGGCCGCCGCAATCCCCACCGCTGTTCCACCGTAGGGAGCTTCATTCAGATACATCTGCAAGATTTCGTCTTTACTAAACTTACGCTCTATCTGGAGAGACAACACCAGTTCTTTAAACTTCCGCGGCAGAGACCTCTCATTCGTGAGTAACACGTTTTTTACTAGTTGTTGTGTCAGCGTGGAACCGCCCTGTGCTCTCCCTCGCGTAATTCCGCGTAGCAATCCTCTAATCATTCCCCAGGTACTAAATCCTTGGTGGGTATAAAATTCTTTATCTTCAATCGCGATCGTTGCTTGCTGCAGTTGTTTGGGCACATCGGTTATTTCGATCGGGATCCGGTTATAGTCTTGGTATAGTTCATACAGTGTCCCCCCGTCCCGATCCAGGATCTTGGTCGAGAAGCCCTCCCTCCGCACGATCTTGTTGGGGTCAGGTAAGCTACGTGCGAACCACGCAAACATCACGAACATGGCAAAGATTCCCGCCAGTGTCCCAAAGAGCGCAATTAATCCTAGATATTTAAGGATTGTCTGCTTGTCCCATCGCACTCTCCCTCGTCTCCCATACTTTCTCTGCTTCCACACCTGTGCCCAATCTTGCATAGCTGTTAGTATAATGCTTTAATCAAATTATGACTACTAAAACCCAAGCAATCGACTGGACCCCAATTTTTAAATACTTAGACGAAAATTTCGTTTCTAAACAAGATGTTCGCGAAATTATTAAAGAAGAGTCACAATTTTGGATTACTAAGATAGAAAACCTGACAGCTCTGCTCAAGATAACTGACTTAGCAGTAAAAAGGATTCCATACAGTCTAGCTAGCAAACAAGATATAAAAAACCTCCGAGAGGAGTTAATTAGTAGATTTGCTTATCTTCCAACGAAAGACCAATTTTACAAAAAGATGGACAAATGGATGAAAGCCACGACCACCCACGATCTCGAAAAGGCTGCTCACAAACTCGACCACTCGCTTCTTCATTCTCATCTCGCCAGCCCTCATACAATGCAAATGGTATAAAATATCTCTATGCAAATTCCCCCCGATCTCTTAACTCGCCGCGTCGCCAAAATCTTGCCGGACAAGGCAAGTTTAGAAAAATTGATAGCCGGTAAAAAAATCCGTCTCTACCAGGGTTTTGACCCGACTTTCAAAGATCTCCATTTGGGCCACACGATCGGTTTCCGCAAACTCATGGACTTTGCCCGGGCCGGACACGAAGTCATCTTTCTCTTTGGCACCGGTACTGTCCTGGCCGGGGACCCGAGTGAACGCGATACAGGCCGCAAGTTGATTACTCAAGAAGAAATTGACGCCAATATTGGGACCTGGAAAGAACAGGTCAGTAAAATTGTGGACTTTGACCTCGTCAAAATCAAGCAAAACGGCGATTGGCTCACCAAACTCACCCTCAAAGATATTATTGGCATCGCCAGCAACATCAGCGCCACCCAACTTTTCAAAAGAGAGTCTTTCATCCGCCGTATCGCCCAGGGAGATCCGGTTTGGTACCACGAAACCATGTACCCACTGCTCCAAGGATACGACTCAGTCGTCATGGATGTCGATCTCGAGATCGGCGGCACCGACCAAGAGTTCAACATGTTGGTCGGCCGCGAACTGCAAAAGAAAATGAATAACCGGGAGAAATTCGTCCTCACCACCCCTATGATCGACGGCACCGACGGCAAAAAGATGAGCAAAACCGCGAATAACTGTATCTGGCTCACCGACAAACCCGAGGTCATCTACACCAAAATCATGGCCATGTCCGATGATATGATCACTACCTACTTTGAACTCGTGACCGACATCCCCATGGAAGAAATCAAAGCACTCGATCTCAACCAGCCAGTTGAAAACAAAAAGCGTCTCGCTTTTGACATTACTCGCCAGCTTCATGGCGAGTCTGGAGCTAGAGTAGGGGAGACCTACTATAATACTGTGGTCCAACCCAAAGCCATCCCCAAAGATATCCCCGCAATCACTATTAAAACTGGTACACCTATTCTCGAAATTCTCAAATCTGCGGACCTTGGCGTCAGCAATAGCGATCTCAAGCGCATGCTCGAACAAGGTGGGGTAGAAGTAAAAGATGATATTCTCAAATTTGGTAAGCATACTTTTAGGAGAATCAAATATGTCCTTAACTAAACGTCAGCGCAAAGTCTGGGTAGTGATTACGGCCATCTCGACGGTCGCCCTCCTGGCCATGTCATTTGCCCCCTTTTTCGCAAGGTAATGTAAACTTAAGTTATGGAACTTCTCGACATCCCCGGTATCGGTGAAAAGACTGTCGGCACGCTGGTACGACACGGTATTACCACGCCCCACGAACTCCTGACCCATTATCCTCGCACCTATCGCGCCTATTTACCTCGTACTACCCGCTCTGCGAGGGTAGGAGAGTGGGTTAGTCTCGTTGGTACCCTAACCCTCCCCGTGAGCCATCATGGGCCCCACGTCACGACCCAACTCTCTACCTTCCGTGACTCTTCCGGCACCCTAACTCTTCGCTGGTTCAACAGCCCCTTTATCACGCGTTCTGTTTCTCCAGGCTCAACTTATCTCGTCCGGGGTCAATTCACCATCTTTGGCCCCGCGCTACAAATCGTTAACCCCGGCCTCACCAAAGTTGAACCATATTACCAAGCCCAGGAAGAACTATTGCCCATCTACACCCCCATCGGATCCCTCAAATCCGGCCATCTCCGTGCCCACGTTCGTGCCACCCTTAAAGTCTACAAGCCCCTTGATCACCTCTCTCTAGAGATTCAAAACAAATACAATCTTCTCGATCTACCCACTACGCTTCGCCATATTCACTTCCCCCCTTCAAGGACAGTCCTTGAAGGTGCCATCCGTCGCCTGGCCTTTGATGAGCTCTATCATCTCCAACTCGAAAGTCTAGAAAAAAGTGAGCATAACCAGATCAAAACTGAAGCCCTGCACTGGAACACTGGCAAACTGACCAGCTGGCTTACGAGTCTACCGTATATCCCAACAGGTGCCCAAACTCGTGTACTCAACGAAATTCTCTCTGATTTAATTAAACCCATCGCCATGCACCGACTCCTTGCAGGCGAGGTAGGCTCGGGCAAGACCTTGGTCGCCGCGGCGGCCGCACTAGCCTCTCATCTCTCGCTCCACCAGACATTAGTCATGGCCCCCACTCAAATTCTAGCCGAACAACTCTTTACTTCTTTTCACGACTTGTTGGGATCATCCCTTAAAGTTTCCCTAATTACCGCAAATACCCAGGGGGACCCCAGTGCCGACCTCGTGGTGGGTACCCAAGCCCTGTTATCTCCCAAACATCATTTTGGCAAAGTTGGTCTGGTCATTGTCGACGAACAGCACAAATTTGGCGTCAAACAACGGGAGTATTTATCCTCACTCGCTCCTGCTCCCCATGTCCTGATGATGACTGCCACCCCAATCCCCCGGACTCTGGCCATGACTATTTTCTCTAGTATGGCTATCTCGCGTCTCGACGAACTCCCCAAAAATCGCCTCCCCATCAAAACCTATCTAGTAGAGGAAGAAAAAAGAGAGCGTGCATACACCTGGATCAAAAACGAAGCAGTCTCCAATCATAATCAAGCCTTTGTGGTTGTCCCCCTCATCGAAGAAGCCGAAGATGACGAAGGGAATAGTCAAAAATCGCTCAAACTGCTCGAATCAGATCTCAAAAAACGTCTCCCAGGCCTAACTATCGACATCATGCATGGCAAAATGAAAGAGATAGAGAAAACAGAACATCTTAGAGCTTTCCGTGACGGCATTACCCAAATCCTCGTCGCCACCTCCATGGTTGAGGTGGGGATTGACATCCCCCGTGCCAACATTATGGTTATCGAAGACGCCGAACGTTTTGGTCTCGCCCAGCTCCACCAATTACGGGGCAGAGTAGGGAGGGGTGACAAACAAGGATATTGTCTGCTCTTTTCCTCATCGAATACTCCTCGCCTTGCCTATTTCAAATCCGAATCAAACGGGGAAAAACTCGCACTCTATGATCTGGAAAATCGCGGCCCCGGCGAACTCTTTGGGCAGTCCCAACACGGTTTTTTCTCCCTCCACTTCGCCTCAATCTATGACAGCGAATTATTGCGCCAAACTCACGAAGCTGTTAGAATACATTAACTTATGACCCCACTACCCAAACGCAAATGGTCCACTCAACGTCAAGGTAAACACCGTGCCAGCATCAAACTGGCTCTGCCCAAACTCGTCAAATGCAAAAACTGTAGTCAAATGAAGAAATCCCACACCGTTTGCACCAACTGTAATCAATAAATGAAAACCTCTACCGACCCAAGACACAAAAAACGCGAGGCTCACGTCTCCGCCATGTTCGCCCACAGTTTCGTCCCCAATTTCACGACCCCCGTTGATGCCCTAATCGAATCTGCCGCTCCCGAATGGCCCTTGGATAAAATTAATCGCATTGACCTGGCTATTTTACGCGTTAGCACCGATGAGTTGATGAATAGTGATACTCCCCCCAAGGTGGTAATCGATGAAGCTATCGAAATCGCCAAAAAATATGGAGCCGAATCTACCCCCAGCTTTATCAACGGAGTTCTAGGTACCATTCTGACCAAAAAGGAGCAATTATGACTTCTTCTCTTGCCACTCTAACCCAGACCCTCGTCCTCCAGATTAAAGATGAACATTTGGTCCAAAACGCCTTCGTCCACCGTTCCTACCTCAACGAGTCACGTGATTTTGTCGAATCCAACGAACGCCTGGAATATCTAGGAGACGCCGTCCTCGAGCTCGCGACCTCTCATTTCCTCTACTCCTCCTACCCAGATTTCCAGGAAGGAATGCTCACTAATGTCCGTGCCGCTCTCGTCCGCACCGAAAGCCTGGCTAAAATTGCGGAAGATCTGGGCTTTGCCGATTTGATCAAAATGAGCAAGGGAGAAGAAGCCACCGGTGGACGACTCAATCGCTCCATTCTGGCCGATACTTTCGAAGCTTTCCTTGGTGCTATCTACCTAGACCAGGGTTATGACGTCTGTGTGACCATTCTGGAAAAACATCTACTCCAAAAGGCCCAGGCCGTGCTGCAAACTGAAACTTACAAAGATAACAAATCTCTCCTTCAAGAAATTGCCCAGTCCCGCTACAAGTCTACACCACTTTATACCCTCATCTCCGAATCGGGACCCGATCATGATAAACAATTCGTGATGCGCGTTGAAATTGGCGACGAAAGTTATGCCCAAGGAACAGGGAAAAGCAAACAAACCGCCCAGGAGGACGCCGCCAAAAATACTCTTGAGATGATCACTAAAACCTGATATACTTCCACCTATGCTTAAAATCAAACTCACTCGGATTGGCAAAAAGGGGCAACCACAATATCATGTAGTCGTCATCGAAGATCGCATCAAGCTCAACACCCGCCACATCGCCCGCCTTGGCTATTACAATCCCCTTACTACTCCCCACGAATTTCGCCTTGATCGTGTCTCCTACGACTCTTGGGTTGCCAAAGGTGCAAGACCCACAGACACTATCCGCCAACTCGTGCTCAAATCTACAAAATTACCAAAATAAAGGAGTCTTATGCAAGACATTCTCGAATATATCTTGAAAAATATTACGACCGTCCCCGACGACGTCAAAATCGCCGTTGAAGATCTAGAGGGAACCACCAACTACATTGTTACCGTCAATCCCACCGACGTCGGGCGGATCATCGGCAAAGAAGGCAAAGTGATCAAAGCCATCCGTACGATTATGCGTGTCATTGCCATTCAGCGTGGCGTGCACGTCCGAGTCTCGATTGTTTCCGAAAACACCCCCCTTGCCACCGAAACAACAACCGAGGAAACTGTTACTCCAGTCAAAGAAGAAAGTCTTACGGTTGAAGTATAGGCCCCGCAAAAATATCGCTCTTCCCCTCCTGATTCTCTGGTAGAATTTGGGTCACGAGCCCAGGATACGTTCGGTATCCGGACAGTTGTTGAAAATATTTTTCCTCCTCGTCCCCAAATACCATCATTGGCCCCTCTACCTCTGTCGTAACAGGCTCGGCCCACAACATCCCCAGTGACAGAGACAGAGAATACTGGTCCTCTCCACTTACCGCCACTCTAATATTCTTGATCTGCATAAGGGGTAGAATTTCTTCAATCGTCCGCAAAAAGGCATAAACACTATCTTTCCCACCCTGAATTTTTATCTCTGTCTCTAAACTTTGTAAATTTAGCGTAGCAGTTTTTTTCCTAGCCGACTCGGTTGCCTCCGTCAACTCTCCCGGCGTTAGACTGATTCCTCCAAAAGATAAACCTAGTTCATTTGACAACCCATTGATGGCAGCTAGATACATCAGGATATCTTTTCTCGGCGGCAAAGCCGAATCTAGCACTTTCACTCTCTCCGCCAACACGTTAGAGTCCAGTTGAGACAAAATCTTTATTTGACTAGCCAGTTCGTCACGTTCTCTTGTTCTTATTTCAATTTTTGCAAGTATTTTATTCGTACTCCAATAAATTGGGAGAACCACCAAAAATATCAAAGCTACTCCCATAGCCCCCAACAAACCGGCCATTACCAGGGTCCTGTGTTTATTTATCCACATCAACTTTCTCCTTCGGGTATCGTCAAATCTAGTGACAGCTGATATTCCCCGTCTTTACCTCTCGTTATCCCCCGACTCACTACCTGTATAAAGTAAGCATCGCCCCCTTGGTAATATTTCAAAACTTCTCCTAAAGACGTTGAGTTATCCGCAGTCACTTGAATACGCAAGATATTCTCACCGACAAATGCCATATTAGAAATATGTGTTCCTGCGATTTCGTTCGAAAATATTCTCTGCAACGATTCACGCGTTAATGATCGATCATTCAAAAAATTTGTAATCAACTGAAGTCTGCTTTTCAAATAAATTTGCCTAGCACTAGCTTGAACCAACCCTTGCATCTCCTTTGAAGATTGAGTTATTTCTATCTCAATTTTCTTGAGTCTACTTGTCAGTACCAAATTCCAGATTGATAACGCCATAAGAACGACTATCACGACTACCAATCCCCACACTGCTCGCCGTAGTGCCTCACGCTCCTTCCGGTACTCATTCTCACTTAAGGTTGGCCGATTTTTCAGTAAATTAATGCGGATATCCACCATATTAAAACACTCGCTCCGCGAGCCCCACTGCCACACTATATACCGCTTTTTCCGGAGGTATGGTTACCCCCTTACCTGGTTTCCCCGCAACAAACGGATCTCCCACCGTCACCTCAATTCCCTCAAAAATTTTTGTCAAATGTACCGAAAACTCTGGTAAGTACGCCCCACCTCCCGATAACACAATTCTGGCTACTGGTGATTTCTTCGTCAATAGGTGATACTCCATCGCCTTGCGCATTTCCGAAACTACACTATCCAAAACTATGAGTAGCCCTGCCTTTACTTTTCCCTCTAATTGGTTATCCTGAAGCCCGTATGTTCTTTTGTACTCTTCTGCCTGGGGGAGGGGAAGCGAAAGTGATTGGGTCAAAGCTCGAGTCAGCGCCACTCCTCCCGACTGAATCACGTAAGAGAAGGTTAAATTGGCCCCGTCCACGATTGCGAGGACACTCGACATGGCGCCAAAATGTACAAACAGGGTTGTCGACTGACCCTGTCCAAAGGTAAAAGCTCGACTTACCGCCACCATCTCGCTTTCTACCGCAATCGGCTCTAACCCCGCTCCAGTCAACATATCTACCATTCCTTGTAAATACTTCTTGGGCGCCGCGACTAGGTAAACTAACATTTTCTTCTCACTTGCTCCCGGAATACTCGGCTCCACTATTGAAAAATCCAGCTCTACCTCCGATACGGGGATCGGTACAAACTGCTCTGCTTCCCACTTAATCGCCGCTGATAGCTCCGTTTCCGACATCGAGGGGAGGGACAATATCCGGCTATAGACCTTGCTCTCCGACACCGACACTACCACTCTCTTTTCGTGAATCTTGGCTTCGGAGATCAGTTGCTTGATCGCAGGTTTTAATTTATCCTGTACCATTTGGTCCGTGAAATCGATTGATCCTGCCGGGTTAACCGTGAGCCCCACCGCCTCCACCGTAAAACCCTTCGTCCCCATCAGACTCACTTGACAAACCTTTATACTCGACGCACCAATATCAAGTCCAAAATAGGCAGGCATAACTATTAATATACCACTATTTTACAATTATCGTACCGGAAAACAACGCAAAATCAAATACAGAAGGAGGAGCATCTAATCCTCGTTTTACCTGGATCTCTTTCTGCGCATCTCCACCCGAAGCTTTTGACTGAATTAAATACATCTGATTCGATGATCCGGTGACCGAGATGGTTGCACCAGCATAAAGAGGCTTAATCCTGACTATCGTCGTATTAGGCGGAACCGAGTAAGAAGGATTAATCATACTCCGGAAATTGGCTCCACCATCATCGCTGTCCCAAAAATTATTTGGGGTAAAAGGACAATTAGACGGATTAAAATAACTTCGTTTAACAATATTTGTTGATGCTTGTATCGCAATAATTTCAATTGCCGCCGCCGAATTACCACTGCCTTCAGTTGGTTGACATGTCAAATCTTCGTTATTAGCTCCCTTTTTAGTCCAAGCAATATTTAGGGTTGGCACATAACTACTCAAATCCAAATGGGCCGTTTCTCCTTCCTTTACGAAAAGAGTGTAAGTAGTCAAATCACCCCGATAATTCCCAGTCACGAGTCCCGTAGAATCAGTTAAAGAATAGTCTCCACCTCCTAGCGACCCCTGACGTAACAAATTAAGTGCGCTCTCCACTCCGGTTTCAGCCACACCAAAGGCCGCGCTACTCTCTTTCTCCTGCCGAGAAAGCACCGTATCAGACAGACTCCGCGAGGCCACCGACATGGCAAGAGCCACAACCACCCCCATAATCACGAGCAATAAAAGTCCCACCTGACCCTGTTTGACTCGTCCATTCATAGCTCTATCAAATCAGACTTGACCTTCCACGTCAAATTGGTCATACTGATGCCATGAAAGGCTTTACCTTAATCGAACTGCTCATCGTGATGGCAATCCTGGGGATTCTCTCTGCTATTGGCATCAGTAATTTTCAAATGGCTCGTCTCAAGGCTCGCGACGTCGCCCGCAAATCCGACCTGGCCACGATCGCCAAAAGCCTCGAGGCTTACGTCAATGATCACAAACAATATCCTTCTGCTCCTCTGCCCGATCCATTTGTTGATCCCGCCGGCACCGTCTATGCCGCCAAACTGCCTTCAGACCCAGGGGGTTATAACTATTATTACGTCAAAAGTGGAACTGGTTACATCCTCTACGCACATCTGGAAAATACGCAAGATCCCACCATTTTTACGCCTGCTACAGCAGGTTGTGGTGGCACAGGTAATACCTGCAACTACAAAATTACGAGTAGCAATCAATGACACTATCATCTACGATCTACGATCTACGATCTACGATCTCTCGAGGTTTTACCTTGATCGAACTCCTTATCGTCATTGCCATTATCGGCATCTTGACCGCCATTGTCAGCACCAATTTAGTAGCCGCCCGCGCCAGGGCCCGCGATGCCCGCCGCAAAGGCGATCTCCAGGCCATTAGCCAATCGCTCCGGCTCTACTACGCCGACTACCAGCATTTTCCCTCTTCAAATAGCGGAAATATCATCGGGTGTGGTGCACTCGCTACTGTTTGTACCTGGGGAGGCACAGCCGCTTTTGCCATTGGTACAACCACTTACATGGGCCACCTCCCCCTGGATCCCTCCTCTACTACAACAGCTAGCGTCACCTATTTTTATACTTCCGCTGGTGGAGATAAATTTGCTCTTGTTGGCGCCCTCGAAAATGCCTCCGATGGAGACATTGCCGCCTCTCAAGCTAGATGCGCCAACGCTCTTAATGGTTACACAATAGTCCCCGAAACAGATTACGTAGTTTGTGCTGAATAAGCACGAGAGGTTATTTATGAAAAAGGGATTTACACTGATTGAACTCTTGGTCGTGATTTCCATTATTGGCGTGCTAGTTGCCGTCGCTATCTCTAGCTACACCGGTGCCCAGATCAAAGCCCGTGATGCCCGCCGCCGCTCCGATATGAAGGCCATTCAATCCACTATGGAGCAATACTACTCCACGACCGGTAATAATTTATACCCAGATACTGTAGCTCTCGCCTTTGGCACCAACCCAGTTCCTGTTGATCCCAAAAACAGCACCCCCTACCTATACAGCTCATACGATTATATCGATACTACCGCCAATGACAGTTATTGTATCTGTGCACTTCTTGAAGAAACGGGGAAGGGTAATGCTAGTGCCGGAGCAGCCTCTGGATGTACCTGGACTGGAACTCTTAATTTATTTTGTGTCCAGAATCAACAATAACAAATAGGGAGATGTTTATATGAAAAAAGGTTTTACCCTCATCGAGCTACTCGTAGTCTCTACTATCATTGCCACCTTGATTGGTATTGCGAGTGTCAGCTATATCCGTGCCACCCAATCCTCCCGTGACGCCAAGCGCAAAACCGATCTCGAGCAGATCCGCCAGGCCCTCGAAACCTATCGCTCCGAAATAGGTACGTATCCAGCTTCCAAGGACTCACTCGACCCCGACTACATCTCCGCTGTCCCCACAGACCCCAAAACTGGCACATATCAATATACCCGGACTACCACTACCACCTTCTCCATATGTGCTTATCTTGAGGTAGTCCCAACTGGATATACCAAGCCATCTGCCTGCACTATGAGTTGTACCGCAGGTACCTGCAATTACGGGGTTACCAATCCATGAAACATGGCTACACTTTAATAGAACTAATAATTGTTGTTTCCATTATCTCCATTTTAGTTAGTTTTGGCATCTCGGCCTATGGCAAAGCCCGTGACCGCCAAATCGGCCAAGCCGCTGGGGAAAAAATTGTCAGCATTCTCCAAGAAAGTCAAACCATCGCCAGCGTCGGTAAAGAAGATTGCACCGGCAAATACACCGGCCAACAAGTCATCCTCTCCACTTCGCCTCCAACCATCAAAACCAGGAGTACCTGCACAGGAGGGCAGGGGGCTCAAACAACAACTAGCATTGACGGCATTACTTCCTTGACTAGCACCACGATTCTTTTCAATCCCCTCACGGGCGGCATCAATCTCGGTGCCTCCACCCTCAACATCGACTTTGTCAGCACGAGCGGGATCACCTACCGCATCTTCCTCACCAGTTCCGGTACCATCGAAAACCAGGGAGTGCAATAAAGTGATCAAACTTCGCGGTACCTCTATCATCGAGATCGTCATTGCCGCCGCTTTGATTAGTGTCGCGGTCATCGCCGCCCTTAGCCTCACCAACCACTCCCAAAAACAAAATACCTCGGCCCGAGGCCTTGCCGAAGCCACCAAATACAATACCCAGGCCACCGACTGGATCCGCTCGCAAAGAGACATCCTCGGCTGGGCCACGATTGCCGCCAAGCCCAATAATACATTTTGTCTTAACAGTTTACCATCAGACTTCAACTCTTTACCAACTCCAGGAGCTTGTGGTGCTTCTAGTTACATCACTGGCACGCAGTATAAGCGTCAAATCACTCTCACTAGTTCCGCCACCGACAAAACAAATGGCATCGTCAAAATTACCATCGACGTCACCTGGGAAGAAAAACTTACTCGTCACGTCACTACCGAAATGGAGCTCACCTCATGGCACTAAAACGTGGATTCTCCCTCATTGAACTCATTGTCGTTGTTGGTTTATTGAGTCTACTTATGCTTGCTATCTCTAGCACCATGCTGATGAGTATCGTCAGTAGCAATCGTATTAGACTTACCACCAAAACCAAGCAGGCTGGCAACTATGCCATCGGCCAAATCCAGGGCATGCTCCGAAACGTCAAGGATATTACCGCTTGCAACTCCGCCGCCACCACCTTTATCAATCAGGATGGCGGCAGTACTAGCATCTCCGTCCAAAGCTCGCGCATCGCCTCCAATTCTGGTGTTTATCTCACCCCAGCCAATCTCGCTGTTTCCTCCTTTACCCTCACCTGCCTCCCCGACACCACCCCACCAGTCAACCCCGACAAAAACACCAATTTAATCAAAGTGTCGTTCTATTTAAACAATCTCGGCTCCGTGGATAGTATCCAGACGCCCACTCTCCACTTCGAAACATCCGTCAACTTACGTAACGAATAATTTGTTCGCCCCACACCAGAACGATGACCATCGCCGCCATCATAAACGGCACAAAGGGGAGGGTATCCTTCCGCGTACGCAACTTAAAAGCCATCAAGCTCACCCCCACAATGGCGCCCAGTACAAAACTTATCCCGATCGCTAGTAATCCGCGTGGCCACCCCGCCAGTAGTCCCACATAAGCCGCGACATACATATCCCCATCCGCCATTCCCTTTCCCTTGGTTAATTTATGTAATAACCAAAAAAATCCAAAGGCTATCCCAGCTACAACTAGCGAGGTAATCAAATCAGCTGTTTGGTAAGCCCCAAAATGCCAGAGTATCAAGCGATAAATCAACGCCATCGATGCCCCAAGCCATACAACTGGCAACAGTACCACTCCATAAAACAAATCCGTTAACGTCAAAATCATAATGGTGATCCCTGTAAGCAACCAAAATGCCGGCTGAATGACCGTGAGTGGAGCACTAGCCAGTCGGAAGAACCAAAACCCGACAATCAGCCACCACCCAAACAAGAGCCCGACCAGTAGCTCTACAATTGGGTAACGGTAAGACAGCTTCACTCCGCAACATCGGCTGTGCCCCCGGTACAAAGCATAACTCAAGATAGGAACCATGTCATACCAGGTAAGGGTTTTCTTGCAGTAATCACAGTGTGATCTCCCAGACACCCAATCTTCTCCCGCGATCGTCCGATCAATCAGCACATTGACAAAGCTCCCCACCGCAGCCCCCAAAAAAAATGTGAGGATGAAATACATCATCCTCACATTCTATCTTTTTTAATAATAACTAGCTATGGTAGGCAGATATAACACCCTACGGCCAGGTTCGACGTTGCTGCCGTCGCACACGTCCCCGTGTTTGGACAGGCATCGGTTGGAAAATCAGAGGGTAAAGAGGTGTTTAAAGCGCGCGGAGTCCCAGCTGAACATCTATTCCACGCTTCTTCACGAAAAGAAGCGGATTTGGGTACAAAACATACGTAAGTACTCTCACCCGACACTCCAGAATTGTAAATAGAAAGGTAGTTAGGAGCCGATGGATCCACGATACGCGAGGTAAACGAGGCCTTTAGCTCAGCTGTACCCCCGGCAGATAATAAATCCAGTATATCTATACCGCCACCGTCGGCTCCAACCAAAGTAGCCGGTGCATCAAGTAACAACAAATTTCCAGTCGAGGGAGTACCCGTAGAATCAGTTGTACTGTTGATACTCGCCCCGTTCGTCATCCACGGATAAAAGCCTTTAGCTGCATAAAACCGATCAACCGCCGAGATCAGTTGTTCCGCATCACTACGGCTACCAGTATCGCGACCTCTATTGATCTGCTCGATAGGGTTGATGGAAGCCAAGACCGCCACGGCCAGGATACCCAAGACCGCAATCACGATCAGTAACTCGATCATTGTAAAACCTAATTTTCTAAACATATATCTTCTCCTTATATGCTCTATATCACCACATTAGAACGCACTAGTCAAGTTATAGATTGGGACAATAATCGCCACAATCAAGAATCCCACCCCGACCCCAAGTAAAACCATGATAATCGGCTCCATTGCAGTCGAGAGATTTTTGATCGCGTGCTCCGATTCAGTCTCAAAATACCCGGCCACACGGTTGAGGATTTCGTCCAATTTTCCCGTTTGCTCACCTACCGATGTCATCTGCGACACAATCATCGGGAATACCGGGTGTACCGCCAGCGACGTAGCCAGTGGATTACCTTTTTCTACATCTTTTGCCACAACCCCCAAGGCTTGTCGCATCACTTCCGAATCAGCCACCTCCTGCACAATCCCAAGCGCCTCAACGAGTGATACCCCAGCCGAAGCCAACAACGCGAAAGTACGCGTAAACTCCGCCATTAATACCATGGATTTAATCTTGCCAAATATCGGTAATTTTGCCACAATAATATCCCATTGATACGCCCCCACCTTCGTCTTGCGCCAACGATTAAACACATACACTCCTCCGATTATCCCCGCTCCCATCAGATACCAATAATTCACCATAAAATCAGAAGTACCTATCAATACTTTTGTCACAAAGGGTAACTCAATATCAAAATCTTTATACATCAAGGTTAGTTTTGGCAACACAAAAATCATCATCACTGTTGCCACCAAAAACATCCCAATCAACACAATGATCGGGTAGATCATCGCTCCTTTAGTCTTCTCTCTGAATTCTCGTTGTTTCTCCAGCGTATCCGCCAATCTAATCAAAATCGTATCCAGTACTCCCGCCGCCTCACCCGCCCTCACCAAGGCAATATACACGCGTGAGAAAGTCTCACTATGATGCGAAAGTGCGTCTCCAAAACTCGACCCCCCCTCAATACTTCGTAGGATATCTGCCACCTTACTTTGAAGTGCTAGGGGTACTTGCAACTGCAAAATCGACAGAGCATCCGTCAGGGGCAGTCCCGCTCCAATCATCGTCGAGAGTTGGCGGGTAAAATTGACAATGTCGTCAAACTTTACTTTCTTACCGAATGATAACAACGATTTGCCAGCCGTGAGTTCATGGAGTTCTGTAATCACGAGCCCTTGTTCTCGCAGGACGACAACAGCCGATTCTTCGCTCTGCGCCTCAACTATGCCTTTGCGTAATCCTCCATTTTTCTCTCGCGCCCGAAAGCGGTATCTCAACATATTTATCCTTTACCCACCAAACGATTTAATTCGTCCAGGTTGAGCGCATACTCACGCGCTATTGTCAGGCTAATCTTTTTCGCTTTATAGCTTTCGGTCAAAGCCATCTCCAAAGTCCGCATCCCCATCTCGGTCGAGGTCTGCATCACGTTAGTTAGCATGTGGGTCTTTCCATCTCGAATGAGTGATCTCACTGCGGGGTTAGCAATCAAGATCTCACACACCGCTGTCCGCGCTCCGTCTTCTGATGGGATCAGGCGTTGTGACACAATCGCTTCGAGTGACATCGACAATTGTCCTCTAATCTGGGCCTGCTCCTTTTCTGGAAACACATCCACGATTCTGTCAATGGTTTGGGACGCCGAGTTGGTATGCAAAGTGGTCAGCACCAAATGACCAGTTTCTGCAATAGTCAGCGCCGCCTCGATTGTTTCATAATCCCGCATCTCTCCAATCAACACGACATTCGGATCTTCCCGCAACACACTCTTGAGGGCTACTCCCCACGAATGTGTGTCGGCGTGCAACTCTCTTTGAGATATCACACTTTTCTGCGGTTGATACACATACTCAATTGGATCCTCAATCGTTACAATATGTTCTCCCCGTTCCTGGTTAATTCGCTCAATCATTGCCGCGAGCGTCGTGGACTTTCCGTGTCCCGTGGGACCAGTTATGAGTACTAGACCCTGTTTCATCCTAGTTAACTCGCCAATAATGGGGGGTAAGTGCAAATCCTCGAGTGTCCTGATTTGCGAAGGAATAAACCGCAGAGCCGCCGCCATATTTCCTTTTTCAAAGTACACATTAGCTCGAAACCGTGAGCCCGTCGGGAGCCCTGCCTGCGCAGGCAGGGCATAGGAAAAGTCCAGTTCGCGGTCCACTTTTACGAGTTCCCGCTGTTCCTGCGAAAGTAGGGGAGTAATCAGCTCTTCCGCTTGCGCAGGTGTAACTGCGGACGTCTCCGGCACGACCACCAATTTCCCATGAATTCGTAGCATGGGTGGTACTCCCACCAATAAATGGATGTCCGAAGCTTGATACTGTACACACATCTCCAATAATTTTTGTATCTCCATCTTTCTCCTTTATGTTTTAGCTACTCTCATAACTTCCTCCAAAGACGTCATTCCGTCAAGTGCCTTCAAATATCCATCTTGCTCCATCAGCACCATTCCGTCCAGTACCGCCGCCTGCTCGATCTGGATCGCCGGTGCCCGCTCTAAAATCAGCTTTCCAATTTTCTCCGTCACTTTCAAAACCTCAAAAATCCCGACCCGTCCTCGATATCCAGTTTCCCCGCACGCCTCACATTTTCTTCCCCGCGAAAGAGTTGCCGGCTTTCCTCCCAACTTTGATACATAGGCCTCATACATCGGCCCCAATACATGTTTGATTTCCTCAAGGATAGGAGCGGGTGGAGTATAGGCCTCCCGACAACTCTCACAGATTTTTCGCACGACACGCTGGGCCGCCACACACGTCATCGACGATGCCAGTAGGAATGGTTCTGCTTGCATATCCAACAGTCGCGGCAAAGCTCCCGAGGCCGAATTGGTATGCAACGTCGAAAAGACTAGATGTCCCGTCAGTGATGCCTGGATGGCCAAGTCAGCCGTTTCGTTATCCCGAATCTCTCCCACCATAATAATGTTCGGGTCCTGTCGCAAAAATGAGCGCAGACCAGTCGCAAAAGTCAGCCCCGCCTTAGGATTAATCTGGACCTGATTTACTCCATCAATTTGATACTCCACCGGATCCTCGAGTGTCACAATATTGACCTTTGACGTGTTCAAAATATGTAGAACCGAGTACAGAGTGGTTGTCTTCCCCGATCCCGTGGGACCCGTAATTAACACAATTCCGTGGGGTACCTTGATCGAATCCTCAATATTCTTCAACGCCATCCCTCTGATCCCGAGCTCCCCAAGAGTTGGTACATTTGAAGTTTTACGTAAGAGCCGCATTACGATCTTTTCTCCATCAACCGTGGGGAGGGACGAAACCCGCAAATCCACTTCCTGATCATCTGCCCGGAAAGTAAAACGTCCATCTTGCGGCAAACGGCGTTCATCAATCTTGAGCTCCGCCAAAATCTTGATCCGCGAAATTACCGCTTCATGTACTTTTTTAGGGAGGACCAATTTCTCCATCAGAATTCCATCTATCCGATAACGTACCCTCGTATGTTCCTCTAGCGGCTCAATATGTACGTCCGACGCTCTAGCTTTCACCGCAAAGTCCAAGATCGTCGCTACTATCTTGGCAATCGGGGCCTCTCTGATTACTTCCCCAATTTTCTCCACATCCAGAATTCTGTGGCTTGACTCCGTGTCTGCCGACTCCTTGAGTACTTGCGAAACCTCCGCTGACAACCCCTGCGAATAACGCCGGGGTATCTCTTCAATTAACTCTTCCTCTACGGCCATAAAGGGCAAAATTTTTGTTTGAGCCTTCGCCTCCAAAAATCCTACTGCCTGCAAGTCAAGTGGATTAGCCATTGCCACTGACAACTGTTGATTCTTCGGATCAAACTGAAAAGGGAGTGCCTTGTAATACTCAGAGACCGACTCGGGAATTTTGGCTAAGGCTTCCGGTGAAGAAGCCAGCTCCGTCAAAGACACGTAAGGAATATTATAAATCTTGGCTTTAGTTTTAACTAAATTCACCGAGTCCACCGTCCCCGAGCGTTCCACTAGTTCATCCAAACTGACTCCGGTCGAATAGCTCTCTTGCAACAAACGTTCATATTCAGCATCCGACAACAAACCATCCTTTTTCAGGACGAGGGCAAGATCTTGCATAACTTAATATTACCTCATTTGGTAAATATATCCACCCTTTACAAAGTTACGAACCTTGCAATAATGGAGTTAATGCCCAGTCTCTACTATCAGCGTGTTTTTGTACCTGGCTGTTATTATCACGTCTACAATCGGGGCGCACACCAACAAAACATATTTCAGGACGACCAAGATTATCAAACCTTCACTGAAATTCTTGGATATTATCTGATTCACCCAAGTGGCATTGCCCAGAGCATCTTGAATCGCAAAGCCAAGGATTGCAAAGTTACGAACCTTGTAAAAGATCCGCCAAGTTGTGCAGTATTGGCATACTGCCTCATGCCCAATCATTTCCATCTCATGTTAAAACAACTCTCGCAAGAGCTCACTATCTCCGATCTCATGAGACGCGTATCTATCGGATATGCTATGTACTACAACGATCGTTATCACCACTCTGGGACAATCTTCCAAGGTAGATATAAAAACATTCTGATAACCAATGAGTATCAATGGGTTTATCTCTCCAAATATATTCACCGAAACCCCATGCATTTACAAAGTTACGAACCTTGTAAACTCTTGAATTACACATATTCCTCATATCCCAACTACCTGGGTAAACGTCAAAACGATTGGCTGGATACGAGTACATTCCTAGACAGATATCACAAAAACCCGCCTCAAGAATATCAAGATTTCGTCGAAGACGGGGGAGACGTCGGCAACATCGAAAAAATCACAATTGACGTTAACGAAGAACAAGGGTGAATTACAAAGTTCCGAACCTTGCAAAAAAAGATTCTCAATGCCCAAGCTGATCAGGAGACATTCTATCATCAATATCAAACCTGCTACAACAAATATTTTTGCAATTAGCGTTCATTTATCCGTTCGTAGCGATACAGATCAAGTAAATTTTGGTTATTCGGGAATAACCTCAAACTATTTTCTAGAAACAATCTGGCCTCCTGCCATTTATTTTGTTTCAAAAGGATCCTGGCATAGTTCTCGTATGCCAAATAATACTGTCCATTATCAATCGCACGTCGGTAATCTGTGAGTGCAGTATCCAAATCTCCTTCCTGCTCGATAATCACTCCCAAATTATTCCAGTTCGTCCACCAAGTAGGTGCTGTCACCGTCGATTTTTCAAAATAAACCCTGGCCTCATCATATCTTCGAGCTCTATACAGCTCAACCCCGTAATTATTTTGTAAATCAAAACTCTCGGACATGATCTGGATATCATGAGAGTACAGAGTCATCCCATCCCGCCAATTCTGGATCCTAATACTACTCCGTACGAATAGGGCGATCATGATTATTACCATCACGACTCGTAACCATCTACGATCTACGATCCATGATCTCTCAACCATACTCCCCATGCTTCCAATGAACCCGACCATCGGTAGATAAAACCATCTATCCGCAACGGTCATATCGAGCGGAAAGATCTGTAGGTGAAACACCATTGCCACCCCAAACCACACCCAAAAAAATCCAAAGATCCGTCCTTTGTTTTTTATCGCCAACCACAAGATCATTAACCAAGAGACAATCAACCCGCAAAGAACCGTCCCTTGTAAAAAACCTGGATTAGAGTTCACCCAGTGCTGACTAATCGACAGCCGACTCGACCACACAAACTGCGATAGATAATGCCAAACCAAAGCAGGGATATTGCCGAGCCTAACCGTGAGGGGTAGGGTAGCCATGGGTGTAAACATATTTTTATCCAATCCTACTTGCGCCACCCCGATCCGCAGATATAGGTAAAATCCATAGACTATACACAGCACCTCCAACCATTTCACCAAATCTCTTCGCTTATGAAACAACAAGATATATAGTCCAATCAAGATCCCAAACAATCCTCCCGTTTCTTTAGACAGAAGTGCCAAAAATACACACATTCCACTAAATATCAGATCTTTCCAACATATTGTATTTTCAGAGATTACTATCCACTTCAGACCCAACATCCCCAAAAACATATAGAGTGTATCCTGTAGACTAGAGATATACCCAACTGTTTCAACGTTTTGCGGGTGGATCAAAAATAACATCGAGGTAAGCAAAGCCAAAAAATCATTCTTCCAAATTTTACGCAAAATCAAGTACAAAAGCAGTCCCGATCCAATATGCAAACCAATCTGCAACAAATGGAAGGCCCACGGTGATGGACCAAACACACCATATATAACCGCAAAACCTACACTCATCAGTGGTTTGTAATACAACCCACCCAAGTTACCAGCTCCTCCACTATTAAAGGTACTTCCCACAAATAGTTGTGGGATGTTCGCCACACTATGTACCGCCGTGTTCGCCACCACCTGTTCCTCGTCATCCCATACGAAATGGTTCGGCAGTGCTGGTAAGTAAAGTGCCAAACCCACAGCCACGAGTATCAAAAGACGCTTAAACATACTTACTCTATAATACACATATGCACGCCAATATAATTGCCGGAGGAACCAAGCAAACACGGGAGCTATATATTCGCTCCCTCCTTTCCCCTCAAATTAATCTCATTCACCTCTACGCTGAATCTGCTTCCCTTACCATTAAACAAGTTCACGGTCTGATTTCTTCGCTTGGAATCATCGCTCGTTTCCCTCGCCTAATCTGGATTGAAGAGGCCAACTTACTGACTCATCCTGCCCAAAATGCTCTCCTGAAATTGCTCGAGGAACCTCCCCAAAATACTACCATTTATTTAACCTGTCGCTCTGCCCGAGCACTCCTCCCCACGATTGCCTCTCGTTGCCAAACAATCGCGCTACCAACAAACGATCTACGATCTACGATCTACGCTCTACGCTCTCTCAAAGAGATAATGTCTCTCTCAGTCGGTGATCGTCTCGCAGGAATTAGTAAAATGGACCGTGCCACTGCCCTGATCTGGTTCACCACTCTTGAAGCCGCGCTTTGCGACAAACTTCACGCTCGCTTACTCTCACCCTCTCAACTTACTACTCTGGGCAAGATTGCGCATCTGGCACTCGCTGGTCACGAAAAGCTCTTGTCAAATTGTAGCGTCAGCCTGGTCAGAGAATCCTTCCTCCTTCATCTTCCCCACGCCGTGTAACTCTGTTAAAATGTCCTGTATGCCAAAATCTACTTACAACGCTAGTGATATTAAAGTTCTTGAAGGTTTGGAGCCAGTTCGCAAGCGTCCCGGCATGTATATTGGCTCAACCGATGAACGCGGCATCCAAGAACTCCTCAAAGAAATCATTGACAACTCCGTTGACGAAGCCATTGCGACTTATTGTCAAAACGTCTACATTACTCTCGAGCAAAACGGCTACGCCTCAATCTCTGACGATGGTCGTGGCATTCCTACCGACCTCCATCCCTCGGGCGTTTCGGCCCTCGAAATTGCCATGACCAAGCTCCACGCCGGCGGTAAATTTGAAGAAACTGCCTACCAAGCCTCCGGCGGACTCCACGGAGTGGGTGCCTCCGCCGTCAATGCTCTCTCCTCCCACTTGCGCGTTCTGGTCAAACGAGAAGGAAAGTACTTTACTCAAGAATACAAAATTGGCGCCCCCAACTATCCTGTTAAGATTATTTCCGAAAGCGACGCCAAAACAATCCTTGGGAAGTCCCATGCTCACCTTATCACTGACACCACTGGTACCTATACATCCTTCACTCCCGATCCTACGATTTTCAAAAAAACTACCGAGTTTGAGTATAAGGCGATCAAAACCAGAATTCGCGAACGCGCCTATCTCGTTCCCAAACTCTATCTCCACTTAAACGATGAACGGACCGACGAATCCACCAACTTTTACTTTGAAAGCGGCATCAAATCACTCGTCGATCACTTGAATATCCACAAAAAACCGCTCCACGACGTTGTCTATATGAATGGTTCCTACACCGAAAACGATCTCAAAATTGGCGTCGAAGTGGCTTTCCAATACAACGATTCCTTTAACGAAAACATCCTAACTTTTGCCAACGTCATTCGCACCTACGACGGCGGGACTCATTTAACCGGTTTCCGCACCGCCCTCACCAAAGTTATCAAAGATTACATGTTGAAGAAAACCGGCAATGGTAACAACAAAATCGAACTTTCTGGAGAGGATCTCAAAGAGGGGTTAACAGCGGTAGTCTTTATCAAAATGAGCAGTAGTGACATCCAGTTTGAATCCCAAACCAAATCCAAGCTTAACAACATGGAGGCCCAATCGGCCGTTTACGCTGTCGTCAAAGAGCAACTCGAAGTTTATCTCGAAGAACATCCTAGTGAAGCCAAAAAAATGCTCGAAAAAGCCGAGCTCGCTGCCCGTGCCAGGATTGCCGCCCGTGCCGCCCGTGACGCCGTTGTCCGTAAAGGCGTCCTCGAAGGCACCACCTTGCCCGGCAAACTCGCTGACTGTCAAGAGAAAGATCCCTCTCTTTGCGAGATCTATATTGTCGAAGGAGACTCGGCCGGAGGAAGCGCCAAACAAGGTCGAGATCGTCGTTTCCAAGCCATCTTTCCTCTGCGTGGCAAAATCCTCAATACCGAGCGTGCTCGTCTAGACAAAATCATTGCTTTCGAAGAACTCAAAAATTTGATTATTGCCCTTGGCACTGGTATCGGAGAAACCTACAACGCGTCTCGTCTACGCTATCACCGCGTGATTCTCATGAACGATGCTGATGTTGATGGTGAGCACATTACCACCCTTGCCCTGACTTTCTTCTTTCGTCACATGATCGAAGTTATCCAGGGCGGTTATCTCTATATTGCCATGCCCCCCTTGTTCCGGATCGAAATCGATAAAAAAGAACAATACGTTTACACCGAGACTGAACGTGACACAATTCTCAATGACAACAAAGGGAAGAAGATAACTCTCCAACGCTACAAGGGTCTCGGAGAAATGAACCCAGAGCAACTCTGGATGACCACGATGAATCCCGAGCACCGCATGCTCAAAAAAGTCTTGATCGAGGATGCCGCTGCCGCTGACGAGATCTTTTCCGTTCTCATGGGCGACGAAGTCCCCCCCCGCAAAAAGTTTATTCAGGTCAACGCTACTCAAGCAACATTAGACGTCTAGTTAAAGGAGGCACTATGGATATTAAAGTCTTTGTCGAGATTCCCGAAGGGAGTCAAGTCAAGTATGAAAGAGACGAAGAAACTGGTATGTTGATGTGTGATCGCATTTTACATACTCCCATGAGTTTCCCTTTTAACTATGGCTGTGTTTTGGAGAGTAAAGGCGAAGATGGCGATCCTACCGATATCGTCTTACTAGCCTCTGCCACTCTCGTGCCCGGAGTCGGAATCAAAGCCAAATTGATTGGCATGTTAGAAATGACCGACGAAGAGGGGGTGGACACCAAACTAATCGCTGTCCCCATTCAAAAAGTCGATCCGTTATTTGGTACCTGGAACGATGTTTCAGATATCCCGCAACACACCAAAAACAAAATCAAACACTTCTTTGACCATTACAAAGATCTCGAGCCCGGCAAGTTTGTCAAAACTGGTGCTTTCCTTGGTGCCGCCGACGCTGTTAAAGTATTAGAAGCCGATATGAAACGAGGAGTAAAGTAAGTGGCTGACGACAGTATCTTAAAACCACTCGATCTCCACGAACCTGGTGATTCCGTAGGGGCGGATAATCATCCGCCCGTTGAATCCGATGAACCCGTATCGACCATTCCCTCCGATCCCAGCTCCACCGATCGCACCAGTTTCCTCACCGTCGGCGCCCAAAAACCTTG
>Ga0209211_10003848_pt1 | contig 23999 bp, 19 predicted proteins | sample RifGroA2_FD_183992 | JGI IMG/M metagenome (GOLD analysis project Ga0209211, IMG submission 183992) | Groundwater microbial communities from Rifle, Colorado, USA - Groundwater A2 (SPAdes) (version 2) | ecosystem: Environmental > Aquatic > Deep subsurface > Groundwater | place: Rifle, Colorado...
CGCGCTCGCCGGTTCTGCACCGGACCTCTATATACAAAGAACAGTCGATGGCGTGGCGCAGAGCGCGCTTACCGACCCGTCATCGGTTGCCATCTCTTCTCTCATATTCTATGTGTCGGGCGTAGAGACGGTGGCCTTGGGCGAGTACACTCAGCCCTACGTTACGATCGTTATTTCCGGAATGGTGTCTTCCGGCACGGAGAAGACGACCCAATCCTTTGCGATCGAGACCAGCTCGACTATGCGCGGGATCGACCTCACCGTCATCCTGCCGCCGTCTGAAAACCCGCCGACGCCCACCTGTACGCTCGTCGCCGATTCGATGTCGATACTTTCGGGCGGTTCATCCATACTCTCGTGGACGACCGTGAATGCGCTCTCGTTCTCGATCGATCAAGGTATCGGCGTCGTTTCGCCTGCCGCAGGCGGTACGTATGCCGTCTCTCCGCCTACGACCACCACGTATACGGGCACGGCGAGCAATGAAGAGGGTTCAGCAACGTGCACGGCCGAGGTCGCGGTCATTCCCGCACCGGTCATTGGTCAATGCGCCCCTACCCACTACAACTGTGTCGCCGGTACCGACGCCGACCACGGGGGCGGCCCCGATACCTGGACATGGTCGTGCAACGGCTCGGGCGGCGGTACGAACGCATCGTGTACGGAGGAGAAGCAGGATATCACGTGGACTGAGAGAAACGCTCCAAACGGCAACTGGCACTCCGTCACCTACGGCAGCGGTCTCTTCGTCGCCGTCGGCTCCGCCTCCGGCTCAAATGATGCCATGACCTCGCCTGACGGCATCACCTGGACGAGCCGAACCACTCCGAATGCCACGTGGGGTGCCGTTACGTATGGTAATGGACTCTTTGTGGCGGTGAAGTCGTCCGGCTCACAAGATGCCATGACCTCGCCTGACGGCATCACCTGGACGAGCCGAACCACTCCGAATGCCACGTGGGGAGCCGTTACGTATGGTAATGGACTCTTTGTGGCGGTGAAGTCGTCCGGCTCACAAGATGCCATGACCTCGCCTAATGGCATCACGTGGACGAGTAGAAGCATCCCGAACGGCACATGGAACGCCGTCACCTACGGTAACGGCCTCTTCGTCGCCGTCGGCTCCGCCTCCGGCTCAAATGATGCCATGACCTCGCCCGACGGCATCACCTGGACAAGCAGAAGCACCCCGAATGCAACCTGGGACGCTGTTACGTATGGCAATGGGCTCTTTGTGGCGGTTAAGTCATCTGGCTCTAACGATGTCATGACCTCGCCCGACGGTATCACCTGGACGAGTCCATCCGGTGTCCCCTCAGGCGACTGGCGTTCCGTCACCTACGGCAATACCATGTTTGTGGCGGTTGGAAACTCTGGCGACGTCATGACCTCGCCCTAATAAAATGATATGAAAGGCTTTACCCAGCACCAAAGCTCCGCTAAAAAAGTTTTTGACAGTCGAATACTATTGACATCGAAATTTAACTTTGGTGCTGGGTTCACCCTTATCGAGACGCTGGTCGCCATCACAATCCTCACCCTCGCAATATCGGGGCCCCTGTTTACCGCGAACCGTGCGATCGTCGCCGCCGAGAACGCGCGCGATCAGCTCACTGCTTTGTATCTCGCACAGGAGGGCGTGGAGTATGTGCGCATGATGCGCGACAACAGCTACCTCGCCGCGTATCGCGATGAGAGCGGCACGGATGTCTCGATCATTGCGTGGGATAATTTCATCAACGGGCTCTCCGGCTCTTCTTCCGTCCGGCAATGCCGCGCGCCGAAGTTCTGTACGCTCGATCCGGTGCAGGGGAGCATCTCGCAGCTTGCGTCGTGCCCGGGGGATTCACAGCGGCAGCAGTGCCGGACGCTCTCGCTGACCGGCTGTGAGAAAAAAAACGGCAAGCTCTCGTGCATCGGGAAAAACGCCTATACGCAGCAAGAACCGTCTGGAAGCGTAGAGACCTCATACCGGCGGACCATCCAAATACAAGCGGCGAGTGTTTCAGAAACCGAAGTGAAGATAACCGCGACCGTCTCGTGGGAGTTTAAAGGAACGTTGTATGCGATAACGATCACGGACCACCTCACCTCATGGCAATGAAAAAAACACAACGCGGATTCACCTTGCTCATCGCGGTCATCTTCATGTCTGTGATGCTTTCATTCAGCCTCGCACTCGCCTCGCTCGGCTATAAACAGCAGATACTCGCTTCGGGGGCGATCGCCTCGCAGTACGCTTTTTATGCCGCCGATACCGGGCTTGAATGCGCGCTGTATGCCGACCAGAAGCAGAATCTCTTCGCCTATGAGAAGTATGACGGAAGCCCGAAGAGTATGACCTGCGACGGGACGACGGTCGCCCTGACCCAGATGCCGCCCTCGGTAACCGAACTTATCTCAACGGTGCGCCTCTCGTTCGATTCAGATACGCGGTGCACCGACATTACGGTCTATAAATACAGTGCGCCGCAGGAGCCGGACAACACGACGACGTATCTCTTCTCGGTGGGCTATGACGTCTCGTGCAGTCGCGTGGCGGATCCAGGCAAGGCGCGTTTCGTATCGCGGGGCTTAAGCGCCCACTACTAGGCCGCCAGATTCGGTATACTGTGTTCATGAAGGCCTCGAAGAAGGCACAAGAACGGGCGGCGAAGCTTCGCGAGCTTGTAGCGCGCCACGCGCATCTCTATTACACGCTCGATGCGCCGGAAATCTCAGACAGCGCCTATGACGCATTGTATCGGGAACTGGTTGATCTGGAAAAGAAATATCCGGAGCTTGGAGACAAGCGGTCGGTGACGCGGCGCATCATAGGCGAAGCGCTGCCCGTCCTCCGTAAAGTCCGACATATGGTCCCGCAGTGGTCGTTCAACGATGCGTTTACGGAGAAGGAGGTGCGTGCGTTCGACGAGCGAATCCGGCGAGCCATGTTGGGACTTACGAAGTCCCAGGGACTTCGTAAGTCCGTGCATCCCACTTATGATCTCGAGCTCAAGATCGACGGGCTGAAGATAGTCTTTACGTATGAAAAGGGGAGGCTCGTGCTCGCTGCGACGCGCGGCGACGGCATTGTCGGAGAAGACGTGACGCACAATGTCCGGACGATTCCCACGGTACCGGAGCGCCTTTCGCGCGCTGTCGATGTGGTCGCGGAAGGCGAGGTATATCTCACGCGCTCCGGCTTCGCGAAGTTAAATGCCCTCCGACAAGCGCGCGGCGAGCCGCTCTTCGCGAATCCGAGGAACGCCGCCGCCGGCTCCATTCGCCAGCTTGACCCGCATATTGCGGCGAAGCGCCCGCTCGGTGCATTTTTCTACGACGTCGCGCAGACTTCCGAAACGCTTCCTGCGACGCAGAGCGAAGAACTTGAGTATTTGAAGAAACTCGGTCTGCCGGTGAATCCCGAACACCGGCATGCGGATTCGCTAGACGACGTAATGGCGTATTGGCGCAAATGGCAGGGTCTCTCGCGCGAGAAGCTCGATTACCAATTGGACGGCACCGTCCTTAAGGTCGAAGAGCGCGCGCTTCAGAAAGCGCTCGGCTATACCGGCAAAGCGCCGCGCTTCGCCCTCGCCTATAAATTCCCGCCCGAGCAGGTGCAGACGGTGCTCGAAGGCATCACGCTCCAAGTCGGCCGGACGGGGAAGCTGACGCCGGTCGCGCACTTGAGGCCCGTCGCGGTGGCCGGCAGCGTCGTCGCGCGCGCGACGCTTCACAACGAAGATTTCATAGCCCAAAAAGACATCCGCATCGGCGATACGGTCATACTTCAGAAAGCCGGAGATGTCATCCCGGAGATAGTGTCGGTTATCAAGGAACTGCGGCCAAAGAGCGCCAAAAAATGGTCATTTCCCACGCATTCGCCATTGTGCGGCGGGGATGGCGCCATCGAACGGGTGCCGGGCGAGGCGGCGCACCGCTGCAAGCAGGCGGACTCGTTCGACCAGCAGGCGCGCCGGCTCATCCACTTCGCGGGCAAGAGCGCGCTTGATATAAGCGGCATGGGCCGCGAAACCGTGAAGCTTCTCATGGAGCATAAACTCATTTCTGAATTTGACGATATCTTCACGCTTACAAAAGACGAGCTTCTCGCACTCCCCAGTTTCGAAGAGGCGAAAGCCGCGAATCTCATTCGCGCGATAGGCAGTGCGCGGACTGTCCCGTTCGATAGGCTCCTCATCGGTCTTTCCATCCCGCATGTCGGCGACGAAAACGCCTATCTACTCGCGACCCGCTTCGGTACGCTCGCAAGGCTCGCGGCGGCGGGCGAAGGAACGCTCGCGCGCATAGAGGGCGTCGGGCCTATCATCGGCAGATCAGTTGCAGGGTGGTTCACCGATGCAGATAATCGCGCGCTTCTCTTGCGGCTCGGGAAGCACCTCAAAGTGCAAAAGGTTGTTGCGCCGTCAAAGGGCCCCCTGACCGGCCAGACCGTCGTCATTACCGGCACCCTGCCGACGCTCTCGCGCGAAGAGGCCGAGGCTCTCGTGCGCGGCGCGGGCGGCAAGGCCGCATTCTCGGTCTCCGCCAAGACCTCGTTCGTCGTCGCGGGTGACAACCCGGGCAGTAAATTTGATAAAGCAAAACAGCTCGGCGTTCCTGTCGTAATGGAAGCAGAATTCTTGAAGAGACTCAAGGCGTGAGACGTTGTGATAAAGTGATTCTCATGGCGACGATAGAGGAGGTAAAAAAATTGGCGGCGCTGGCGCGCATAAAGATAGGGGAGGCGGAACTCGAGAAATTTACGAGCGAATTCGACACAATACTGGCATATGTCGGCCAGCTCGAATTCCTCCAGCTTCCGGCCTCCAGTTCCCAGCCTTCAACGTTGCGTAATGTGATGCGTAAAGATGAAGAACCGCACGCGGGAGGTGAGTATACGCAGAAGCTCGTGGAGCAGTTCCCGCAGAGGGAGGGAGACGCACTCTCAGTAAAACAGATCATTTTTCATGACTAAATCGAATGAGATGACGATAGTTGAGGCTGCCCGTGTTCTTAGGGCGAAAGAGCTTACGGTACGCGAACTCTGGGACGCGTGCGCCATTGCGGCGTACGCGAGGAATCCAGAGTTACATGCATTTCTAGAGATTTTCGAAGCCGATGATGCGGCGATCACTGCTGCGCAAGAACGCATCAAGCGCGAGGGAGAGGCGGCGCCTATACTCTGTGGCATTCCGCTCGCGATAAAAGACAATATTTTGATAGAAGGGAAGATCGCAAGCGCCGCGAGCAAGATGCTGGAGCAGTATCGCGCGGCCTATGATGCGACGGTTATTAAGAAGTTGAAGGAAGCCGGCGCGCTCTTTCTCGGTCGCACCAACATGGACGAATTCGCGATGGGCTCGTCGACCGAGCATTCCGCGTTCGGCCCGACGAAAAATCCCCATGATACGGCGCGTGTCCCCGGCGGTTCCTCCGGCGGTTCCGCCGCCGCTGTTGCCGCGCACCTCTGTATTGCCGCTCTCGGCTCGGACACGGGCGGCTCCGTCCGCCAGCCGGCGGCTCTGACCGGCATTGTCGGATTAAAGCCGACCTACGGAGATATCTCGCGTTGCGGCCTCATCGCGCTCGGTTCCTCGCTCGACCAGATAGGCCCTTTGGCGAAGACGACCGTCGACGCGCGCATTTTGTACGAAGCGATCCGCGGCACCGATGCGCTTGACGCAACGACCATTCCCGATGGGCTGTACGAAGCGAGAGAAGTTCCCGAGCACCTGCGCATAGGAGTGCCGCGGCATTTGCTTGAGGAAGGGATCGACGCGGATGTGCGCGCCGCTTTTGACACGACGCTCGAGAAGCTCACGCGCGCCGGGCACGAGATCGTTAAGGTGAAACTACCGACGAGTTCGCACGCGCTCGCGGCCTACTACATCATTATGCCCGCCGAAGCGTCGACGAATCTCGCGCGCTTTGACGGGATGCGGTATGGCCATGCCGCACATCCGCCAGCGGGCGGACTGCTCGACGATTACATCGAGTCGCGCACGGAGGGCTTCGGGAAAGAGACCTTGCGCCGTATCTTGCTTGGCACCTTCGTGCTCTCGGCGGGTTACATTGACGCGTATTACCGCAAGGCCGACGCCGCGCGCGCCGTCCTGCGGCGCGAATATGAAAACGCATTCAAGTCGTGCGACGTTATCGCGTTCCCGACGACGCCTTCCCCAGCTTTCGCCTTCGGCGAAAAGAGCGATCCAGTCGCCATGTATCTCGAAGATATCTTCACGGTATCGGCAAACCTGACCGGTATGCCAGCGATCTCGGTCCCGATGGGGATGGTCGAGCGGGAAGGGAAGCGACTTCCTGTCGGCATCCACTTCACTGCGCCGCACCAGACAGAAGACGCGCTCTTCACCATCGGGCGCATTGTCGAGGATTCTCGATAATTTTTCGTCTATACTAGAGGCGATGGACCCCGTTTCGCAGGCAAATGTCGAGTACTTCTTCCGTCTCATCTATGAGTGCCTCCGCGGGGCGTGCTATGGCGGAGTGAAGAGCGACGAACTTGCTGCGCTCCTCGCGCATCTCTGGCTCTGGGTCATCGTCATCGGCTATATCATCTCGGCCATAGGGCTCTTCGTTATCGTATACGCGACGATACGCCTCTTCGATCTGCGTAAGCGCGAAGAGGAGTATTACAGCACGCTTATCAAAGTGCCCGACGCCGAGAGCGACGAGCATCCGCGCTGGCAGCACATCAAAGAGCTCGCAGAAGGCACGGCGGCGAGCGGGTGGCGCGAGGCGATCATCGAGGCCGATATCCTGCTCGACGAACTACTCACGAGGCAGGGATACACGGGCGCAGGTGTTGGAGAGAAGCTGAAGAGCGCCGATCAGCTCAATTTCACGACGCTCCAAGACGCATGGGAGGCGCACAAGGTGCGCAATCAGATTGCGCACGAGGGCTCCGCCTTCGAGCTCTCCGAATCTATCGTGCGCCGCACCATCGGCCGCTACGAGGCCGTCTTCCACGAGTTTAAAGTTATCTAAATAAGAAGCCGCCTTTCGTCACGTAATCCCTTATTACTTGGAGTACTTGTCTTATCTGATACAAACTGATACAATCTAATATATTAAAGTATTAGCAATCCAATTATGAATGAAAACGCACGGAAGTTCGATCATAGAATTAAAAACCCCGACCCTCACATTGTTGCTTCTTTGGCTGCGATCGATGAAATCAGGGGGGTTTTTCGTGTAGGACTTCGTATGACGCCACAGGCCGTCACAAGCTTGCGAAAATCAGTGCTGGTCACTTCGGCTGGCTCTTCAACTCGCATTGAAGGGTCAAAGCTCTCGGACGAAGAAGTGAAAAAAATTATGCAGGGGCTCAGCATCCAAAAATTCACTGATCGCGATTCTCAAGAAGTACAGGGGTATCTTGAGACACTTACAAATGTCTTTGAAAATTATAACGACCTTCCGCTCCGAGAGGGCGTCATAACCTCACTCCATAAGGAATTACTCAAGTACTCAACCAAGGACGACCTGCACCGCGGAGAGTACAAGCATAAGGAAAACATCGTCGGTATCCTGGATGCAGAAGGTACTGTGGCTACCATACTGTTCGAAACGACTCCGGCATACTTGACTCCTAAAGAAATGAGTGAGCTTGTTCTCTGGACCGCCGAAGCGTTTGAAAAAGAGCGCTTCCATCCGCTTCTCATCATTGCGAACTTCATCATAGAATTCCTAAAAATTCATTCGTTTGAAGACGGTAATGGGCGCCTTTCGCGTGTTCTCACGAATCTCCTCTTGCTTCGAGCAGGGTATCCGTTCGTCGAGTACGTCTCGCACGAACAGATCATCGAACAGCGCAAGGACCAATATTATCTCGCTCTGCGCGCCTCCCAGAGGACATTCCGAACTCAAAACAAACCAGAAGGAGAACAAGAAACGATCGCGCCGTGGCTCAACTTCTTTCTTTCTGTCGTGAAAGAACAGGCGGCTAAATCTCTCACGCTCGTCGCAGATAGCGCGCATGACGATACGCTCTCCCTCAAACAGAGTAAGGTCTTGGAATATTTCTCGGAGGTTGCTGAAGCGAGTCCGAGTGACATCGCGACAGCCACGGGCGTTCTTCTCCCCACAGTACGCAAGGCGCTCGATCGGCTCATTGAGATCGGGAAGGTGAAGCGTATCGGTCGCGGGCGAGGGACTCGATATCGCAGACAATAATCGCCGCATGGTATAAGACTCATATGCTACGTAAAGGCTTCCTCGGGTTGGTTTCTGATTGGGTCGCGCATTCTCTCGATGCACACCCTAGAGATCTCGGCATTGCGCTAAAAGCGTTTGGCATGGACTCACTTGTAAGACACGCTGGTGATACAGAGGACCTCAGTATGCTACTTTCCGAGTGGATTGTATTCGATCACACATCCCCTGCCTTCGGCGGTATGACCGGTCTCGCATATTTCTGTTCTCACAATCCACTCCGTTTGCCCGAAAGCGATATGTCAGCGTATCGAGAATTACTCGATTTTCAGGTTGGCTACTTTGAAGTTGTTTCAGTCAAGCCAGCCCAGTCGGTGGTACTGCATGATATGAAAGGCACTGAATATGACGTCGCCGACATCAGCTCGAGCATGAATCTCACTGCCGGAGGGACGATTTGGACGCGCATCGCACAAATAGCCGGCGTATATCAAATGGTCGGTAGTCAGGTAGTACGCGAGCCTTTCACCTACAGCCCGAACATGAAGAAGACAATCATAGCGTGGGGCAAAAATGCCGTTGACGCAAAGCATGCGGCCACCATGAAGTATGGCGGAAATGGGACGGACACGAAGAAGTCTGACGATGACAAATACCTTCCGGAGAAAGAGGCCGCCCAAGCATTCGATGAAGCGCTCGCCGTCGCTGGTATGAACAGCATGATCTCGAGCGCGACGATAAAGAAATGGGAGAACAACGAACGAAAATTCCCACTTGGCTTTTCAATGAAGGCCGTATTCTTCCTCATGCCAGAAAACTTGACCAGCAAGCAGCGCGACCACATTTCCTCTATGCTCCAAATATATCTCCACAACCTTCCCCGCAAGGTGCTCAAGGGCAAAACGCCGCTCCAAGCATCAGCAGAACAAAAATCAGAGGAGCGGCATTTCGACGTCGATATGTATTCATATGAAGATTACGCGGACGATATCCACGGCGCAAACGCACTGATGCCGCATGATCCTGAAAAAGCATATACCGCATACGAACGTCTCATACGGCGGCTTCTGGATGAAAAAGTTCCTATCATTACCGCCTTTCGCATTTTCTGCAACGCGGGACTCTGCCTTCTCATGCAAAGCAAAGACGGTATCGACCCTCTCGGTTTTGAACTCATCTATGCTTCTTTGCGCCTCAACCCTCTCTATGATTTCGGCCTCCGACAGAAAGAACGGCGTATCGACCCTCTCCACAACCTCTCCGGCGTTCCGAAAAAAGACCGTTTATTTTCCAAGGGTCTTATATCGCTTATTGAGGATCGTGGTCGGAATCGTTATCGTCGTACCGTCTTTCGCAAATATGAGAAATCCCTGGAAGAAGCGGGCATATCGCTAACCTATAAGACTGCCACAACCCCGACTTTATTCCGAGCGCGGAAAGACGGCGCAATGGTTAAGATCGGCAGGAACGACCCGTGCTACTGCGGCTCCGGCAAGAAATTCAAGAAATGCTGTGGCAAGTAACTAGAAAATGAAAAGAAATCCACTGAATCTCTGCTAGTTCACGTATTTAAGCCGTATTTTTCGATGACTTCCCGCCCCCTAGAGGGGCCGGGAATTCAGGAACCGTCGTAGACGTTGATTTCCGCCAGTTCGATTCTGGCGCCCCTGCCCAAGATTGGATCAATTCGAGCGTGATTGCGACACGAAAGTACGCCGAATACGAGAGTCGGAATCGAACTGGAAATATGTTGTATCTGCTGAAAACGCAAAAACCACTTTCGTGGTTTTTGCTCGCTTTTCTAGCCGAACAGGGGCGCCGGTACAGTACCGACTTTGACAGGGAACGGTACTGGTTCCTGGCGTCACAACCGTGTTGCCCGTGTCGGTACTGTACCCACCATAACAACCAATACAAAGGTTCTTTCGCTACTCTTCTTTCCTCTTTAGCGACGGGGGTCGGTATAGATCGTCCTTGAGAGGATTGAAAGGTTTTCAGCGAGTTTTGAAAGGTGAATAGGGGGAGCGGTACTGTACCGTAATATTCATATTATGGTACTACTTGAAACAAAGTTCCTGTATCAATTATCTTCTCCCTTGAAACACACGAGGCGTGATAGGTGTAAGTGGTGGAAGCAAGGCCCCCTCTAAATTCACTTTGTTGTAAGGGTGAAGAATTGATAGTACAGGAAGAGTCTTTTAGCGGGAAATTATTGTACAAAGTCATTGTTTCCTGGTTATTTCCTGCCGGGACATGTATGGCCAGATCAAAATCGGTGTGATAAAGACCATCTTTATCTTTGGTTGTCGTTGCGATTGAGTAGGAAAGAGTCTTGGCTGGCTGAGTAGATTGTATCGGGGCAGGAAAAATTCGGTGCCAGGCAGATAACCCGGCGTCGACTGTAGCGATAGCCCCCAAAATAAACAGCCCGAGGAGGACAAGAATGAGGATGAAATAGAAAATGAGGAAGTGCCTTTTCTTAGTAGTCCAAGCCTGTCTAATTTCGGCAACGCCGTTCGTAACCGTCTGTTCAAATGTTCCAAATAAGGGCAATTTGCTCATTTTTGCTACTTCGACATCTTAGGTATTGGCAACCCAAGTTTTTGGAGTGGTAGATAGCCGAAATAATACTGACAGCCAACAGAGTTTATATAGGTAAGCACATCTTTATATTCTGGGCGATTGAACCAGTCGCTAAGAATGTAAATATATTCAACCTCGTAGTTGAGCGGTGCGAAGAGTCGCTGATATTGCTTCTTCTTGAAATCGCAAGTTTGAAGTTTTTCGTCTACTGACCCTGCGACCTTTTGGAACTTGATCTCGAGAATGTACATTGTGTTGTTCACAATGACATACAGAGCTTCGTCCGGCAGAAGCCTCTTCGAAAGGATCTCCCTGTACTTTACTCCCTGTTCTGCGAGAAAGTTATACAAGCTATTCTTGCGATAACTTCGCGCAACTTCTTTTCCGTTATACGAGATGACATGCCCTTTCACACTATAACCCGGCGTATTACCAAGCAGTTCAAGAATATCCTTTTCTTTTTCAAAGTTGAGTCCTGTCTTGGTATTACCTCCTCCTATGCCGCCTTCAATCATATTTTGACATCGTTGATCCTTTTGATGGAAAGATCAAGGTACTTCTTTTCCATGTCTATGCCGATGAATTTTCTTCCATGCACAACGGCGGCAATACCAGTCGTTGAGCTTCCAGTAAAAGGGTCGAGAATAACATAGCCCTTGTCAGTACTTGAGAGCACGATGCGTCTTAGCAAATCAAGCGGTTTTTGTGTTGGGTGCTTGCCGTACTTCTTTTCGTCTGGGCGAGGTGTACCCATAGACCACACCGAGCGCATTTGTAGCCCCGGTTTCTTTAACTGATCTTCTGGCCATTCTCCCTCTTTCATCAGATCATAGTTGAAAGTATGTTTTGCTTTCTTTTCTTTTCGCGCCCAAATGATTGTCTCGTGGCTCGCGGTAAAAAAACGGCAACTTAGATTTGGCGAAGCGTTTGGTTTAAACCAAGAAATGTCGTTGAGGATGTGGTAGCCGAGTGATTGAAGTGCGTGCCCACATTGATAGATCGAATGATAGGTGCCACTGACCCAGAGTGTACCTTCTGGCTTCAATACACGTCTACATGCTTCAAGCCAACGATAGTGAAAAGCATAATCATCTTCAAATCCTTTACTTACATCCCACACACCCTTATTGACGCTAACCATACGTCCAGCATGGACGCTAAATCCCCCGTTAGAAAGGTTATACGGTGGATCGGCGAATATCATGTCAATCGAATTCTCGGGCAAATTATTGAGGAGCTCAATCGAGTCGCCATTGTAGAGCACGAAATCGCCTTTTTGAAAGTAGGGTCGCATAGCAACCGATGCAAGAATCTTTGGTCGAGTCGCGATTTCCATACATTCATTTTAGCATTCCCCCGTGCCTTTGGAAGCACGAAAGGCGCGATTTCTCGCGCCTTTCGTGTACGTGATGCCGAGCGGTACTGTACTGACCTTGATGGGGGCCGGTACTGGTTCCTGGCGTCACAACCGTGTTGCGGGGGCCGGAATCGAACCGGCGTCTGGGGGTTATGGGCCCCCCGAGGTACCTCTCCTCTACCCCGCTATTCAAAAAGTATACACAGAAAAAAGTGTTCCGCAAAGAGTGCGAGACCGGGAACAGGTGGAACTTATTCCGCAATGTCCGAGTTAAAACTAGCGGACACTTTTGTTCTATTGAAGAAAGGCAGATAACAAATGGATGAGCAAACAGTACGCCGTGCAACGGAAGCGGATATACAGAAAATTGCTTCTATCAACACGTCCGTTTTCCTCGGAGATCGGGATCGATTGGACGGCGCCATTGAGTGGACACGGTGCTGGTTCAAGGCATTCCCGCTCTATCAGTACTTCGTCATCGAGGTAGGCGGCGAATTTGCAGGCTACGCCGGATGGCAAGTGCACGGTGGTTTCCACAGAGCCGAGCCGGTCATAGAGCTCGACCAAGTAGGCATCGACAAGAAGTACCAAGGGCATAAATTAGCTTCACACCTCATGCGCGAATGCATGCGCGAACTGGTCGACTGGATGCGGCAGAAGAATGATCGCATCGAGAGTCACGTTACGTTCATTGTCTGGGGGTACACGTTCAATTTCAATGCAATGAGCGTGTATGCGAAGCAGTTCGGCGACGGCGTCTGCGGCTTTCGGACGCAGTTTGGCAGTCGGGCAGAGAGCATGCTTCGTCTGCGCATGCCGCTTATACGGCCTGTGAGAGACGAGGAGGAAACACAGCATGATTAAGGCCGTCATCTTTGATCTTGACATGTGCATCTTCGACACCAGGACTCTCGGCGAACACATTCTTGACTCGGTACTCGCTCCACTTCATACATCATCCGTGCCAGAGGAGGTTCAGCGGGAGATTGATCGCGTCCTCTGGACGACGAGTCTTGAGGACACCATCCAACTCTTCCAGATTCCACGCGAAGTTGCAGAATTGATGCGCGATGCCCACCGCCAGCTTGTCGTGCCCCAAACGATACGTACGTTTGGCGACGAGCATCACATTCGCGATATACAGGCGTACCGCGTGCTCGTCACGTCCGGCTATCGTTTGTGGCAGGAGCGGAAAATCGAACAGCTCGGAATTACTGATCTGTTTAAAGAAGTAATCGTCGACGTTATTGATGATGCGGAGTCGCGGAAAAGTAAGAAGACAATCTTTCAAGATCTCATGAATCGACATGTGTGGTATCCTCATGAAGTCCTGGTCGTGGGCGACAACCCGCATTCGGAACTGAAGGCAGGAAAAGAACTTGGCATGATTACAGTCCAAACGCTTCGTCCGACGATAAAAAGAGCGAGCGGTTTCGATCACTATGTTTCTTCTCTGTGTAAATTATTACCCATCGTGGGTGAAGGGCCTCGTTGAGGCTTTTCTTTTTTATTATCTCAAAACCGGCCCCTACCGGCGCCCCTGTTCGCTCGAAAACCCGCGCATTTCTATGCGCGGGTTTTCGGCTATGTAGCAGATACAACATATTTCCAGTTCAATCCCGACTCTCCTATTCGGCATAGTTCTGTGTCGCAATCACACTCAAATTGATCGGATTTCGAGCAGGGGCGCTGGAATCGAACTGGCGGTAGCTTTGAAAGAAGTTACGCTATACTAAGCCCCGGTCTGTGGCTATGGCTATTATTTCGCACAGTCATCTTATCGATCGGCTCGCGCTTGCGAGCGGCATCCTTATACGTCCTTTGATTTATTGGAAGAGCACGCTAGTATAAAAGCATAAGTCGAATATTGCCAGCCTAATCACTCGGTGCGTTGCATTTCATTGAGATGCAACGCCTGCAACTTTCATTATGGATGAGAACCAGAAACCAGCATCTAATCCGATGCCGGAAGAGCAAAAGGAGGGCGAAAATTCGACTCCAGCGGAAAGCACGAATTAATTCGTGCTACAAGAAAAAGCCCGATGCGCTTTGCGCATCGGGCTTTTTCCTTTCAGATGGTATTCTGTAGGTATCATGGCGCTTTCTTGGTACACGGAGGATCTACCGATCGTCTATAAAGAACTTCAAACGAATGAAGCAGGATTGCGCGTTGAGGAGGCCACGCGCCGATTGAAAGAGGACGGACCAAACACCCTACCCGAGGTGAAGCCCGACGGTTATCAAATTATTTTCCTGCGGCAATTTCAGAGTCCACTCATCTATCTCCTTCTTGCTGCGAGTGCTGCTGTGTTTTTCTTGGGAGAGGTTGCCGACGGATCGATTATTCTCGCAGTGCTTTTGTTCAATGCGATAGTTGGCACTATACAGGAGGGCAAAGCGCAGAATACGCTTCACGCACTCAAGCGGTATGTGGAAACAACGGCGACTGTCGTGCGTGACGGGACGGAGATATCCATTCCCGACTATGAGGTGGTGAGAGGCGACATCCTCGTGCTACGAGAAGGGGAGAAGGTTCCTTCTGACGCACGCGTCATTGTCGCGAACGGATTGAAGCTTGATGAAGCGTCGCTCACTGGAGAATCCGAGCCGGTTGGCAAAACAGCGGAGGTTATACATACGCAGAATCTCTCTGTCGCAGAACAAAAGAATATGGTGTTCAAGGGAACCAATGTTGTTATTGGCAATGGTCGGGCAGTAGTTGTAACGATCGGAGTGAATACCGTTATTGGCGCAATCGCTAAGGAAATCTCCGCTATTGATACGGAAATACCGCTCAAAGCAAACATTCGTTATCTCTCCCGAGCCATTATTGTAGTGGTCGCAGTCATCAGTATTGCGCTTTTCATACTCGGATTAATCAAAGGTGAAGAAATCGTCACTATCTTCGCAACGGTTATTTCGCTCGCCGTATCGGTCATCCCAGAAGGTTTACCTATCGTCATCACACTCGTGCTCGCGACTGGTGTGTGGCGCATGAGCAAGCGTAATGCGCTCGTGAAGAAATTGCAGGCGGTTGAGGCGCTCGGGCAGGCTCGAATCATTGCAGTCGATAAAACCGGTACCATTACGAAAAATGAGCTTGTCATCCGCGAAGTCTGGACGGATGATAAAACCTTTTCCATCAGCGGTATTGGTTACGAACCAGAAGGATCGTTTACTTTGAATAGTTCGATTGTGGACGCAGCTAATCACCCTGAGTTGCTTCTTGTCGGGAAAATGGCGGCGCTTAGCGCGAGTGCACGGATATTCTTCTCCGAGAATGAACAGCGATGGCGTGTGACCGGAGATCCGACCGAGGCGGCGATACGCGTGTTTGGAGAGAAAATCGGTTTCAAGAAGGATGATTCATTGCGAGAAGCGCCTCTCGTTTCTGAAATTCCTTTTGATTATCGGCTCAAGTATCATGCTGCCATTTTCAGCACCACAGAAAAGGATAATGTGCTAGTCGTGAGCGGTGCTCCCGAAGCAGTGCTTGCACGTAGCACGCACATACGGCGCGATGGCAAAAACCATCCGTTTGGACACGATAATCAAGAGGATATCAAAAAGATTTTCGCGGAAATGTCGAACCGTGGATTGCGCGTGGTGGCAATAGCCATGCAAGAGAAATTTTCGGAGTCCCTCTCACCCGAAACAATTGAGAAACTGACTTTCGTCGGGTTTTTTGGCATGCAGGATATTCTTCGCCCGGAAGTGGCTCAAGCGATGGAGCGAGCAACGGCGGCTGGAATCAGGGTGGTGATGATTACCGGCGACTGTACACTCACCGCCCGCGCAATCGCCAAAGAAGCCGGTATTTGGCGAGAATGCGATGAGATATTGACCGGAGTGGAGATGGATGAAATGTCGGACGATGAACTTAAGGTGCGAGTTGCAAACGTTTCAGTCTTCGCACGCGTTACGCCGGAGCATAAATTAAGAATCATCAATGCATACAAAAATCGCGGAGAAATCATCGCAATGACCGGCGATGGGGTCAATGATGCTCCTTCTTTAGTGGCTGCTGATCTTGGCGTGGCGATGGGGAAAATAGGCACCGAAGTTGCCAAGGAAGCGGCGGACATCGTACTTCTGGATGACAACTTCGGTAGCATTATTTCCGCCGTAGAAGAAGGGAGGAGCATATACAAGACCATCAAGAAAGTTATTCTGTATCTCTTCTCGACCAGTCTCGGCGAAGTGCTCGTCATCACTGTGGCGTTAGTGCTCGGCTATCCACTCCCGCTTCTCGCCGTGCAGATTATTTGGCTTAACTTTGTCACTGACGGTTTCCTCACAGTGGCGCTTGCTATGGAACCGAAAGAGAGTGGATTACTTCTAGGTACATTTGAACGACCAAAGAAATATTTCGTTGACAGTCTTATGACGCGCCGCATAGTCCTTATGGCACTCCCCATGATGTTCGGGACACTCTTCTTGTTCCAAAAATACTTTGAAACTGATATCGGAAAAGCATGGACGATTTCTCTCACGGTACTCGCCGTGTTCCAGTGGTTCAATGCATGGAACTGCCGTTCCGAAAGCAAATCGTTCTTCCAAATGAATTTCTTCTCCAATACATACTTGCTTGTCGCGACAGTAGTAGTCATCTCTCTACAAATGGTCGCTGTCTACACCCCGTTCTTTCAGCGTTTTCTGCATACAACACCACTTGGAATCTCTGAATGGTTGATGATTGTGCCGATAGCCGCATCCATCGTCGCCGTGGAAGAAATCCGCAAGTTTTTGAAATCCTGACGAGCGACAACAACTCCGAAAGCGGTTTAATAACAGTGCTTTTCCCAGCTCCCACTAACCCGACAGGACAAAGGGAAAACTGTTTTGGAGGAATTTTGTCGATTGGTGGTAGCACTAAAGAAAAGTATACCAAAGAACTGTTAGACTATCTTTACCTATGGACTGCAAAGAATTTGAAAAGCTGGTGCAAGAGGGGTTTCTCCTCATTCCGGAGAAGTTCCGCGCGAAGATAAAGAATGTTGCACTTCTCGTCGAAGACGAGCCGAGAGAGGAGATACGAAGACAGGAAGGGCTTAAAAAAGACGAGACACTCCTTGGCCTGTATCAAGGAATACCGGCAACAGCTCGGGGCGATACGTACGGCATAGGTCCGACGCTGCCGGATACGATCACGCTTTTCCGGGTGCCGATAGAAAAAGCGGCTCGCAAAGACGGCGAAGATATTCGCACTGTAGTCGCCGAGACAATCTGGCATGAGTACGCCCATTACTTCGGCATGGACGAAGACGAGGTGCGTTTTCGCGAAGACATACGTTCGCGCCTCTAAGAAACGATATTCGTCGGCGTACCGGCCTCAAATCCTTTTATATTTTCAATGGTGGTATTCAAGATGCGCTCGACGGCTTCTTTTGTATTGAAAGCGAGGTGCGGTGTCACGATGACGCGCGGATGGCTGATGAGGTAGTGGTTCTCAAGCGTTATCTTCAGCTCTTTTGCATTCGGGTGCGGCGCGGCGAGCAGGACCGCCTCGTCGCCCAGATCCCCCTCTTCCTCGAGGACATCGAGGCCGGCGCCCGCGAGGACGCCATTCTGGAGGGCCTCGACGAGCGCGTCGGTCTCGACGACTCCGCCGCGCGCGGTGTTGATGAGGTATGCGCCTTTCTTCAGCGTGCCGAGATTCTCCCGATTGAGGAGATGATGCGTGTGTTCGTTGTAGGGAACATGCACCGTAACGATATCAGAGGATGCAAGAAGCTCGGCGAGCGGCAGGTAAGTGAATCCGAGCGTTTCTGCGAGATCGGCATGAGGATGGGCGTCAAAGCCGATAACCCGCATGCCGAACCCGTTCCCCATGCGGATAACATGGGTACCGATATGCCCGCAGCCGATGACGCCGAGCGTTTTCTCAGCAAGGTCGAACCCGCGCAGTCCGGTAGGCGAGAACGTTCCTTCGCGTACGCGTTCATCGGCGTCAATGACACGCCGCGAGAGCGCGAGAAGGAGCGCGAAGGTGAACTCGGCGACGGTATGCTCGCCGTAAGAGGGCACATTCGCGACTCTGATGCCGCGCGCCGCCGCCGCCGCGAGGTTGATATGGTCGAAGCCGGTCGAACGCGTCGCGATAAGCTTGAGCGCAGGGAACCGATCGAGCTCCTCCTCGCCGATGCGGGATTCGACAAACGTACAGAGCACTTCGGCATTGGCGTCTTTGAGCTCCGGATATGCAGACAGCGGCCCCTCGTGGAAGTCGATATCCTCATGCGGGAGTTTCGTACGCACATAGGCGTCCTCCCATGTCTCGCCCGAAAAGTAATGGATCTTCATGAGCTCTATTCTACACTGCTCCAGCTTCATGTTCGATGGCGAGGAGGCGGTTGTACTTCTCGAGCCGCTCTTTCTGGCCGAGGCCGCCAGCCTTGATGCCATGCGCGCCGGTAGCATACGCGAAGTCCGCAATAAACGTATCGTTCGTCTCGCCCGAGCGGTGCGAGGCGATAGTTTTCCATCCGGCGGAATGTGTTACCCGTACGGCTTCAAGCGCTTCGCGCACCGTGCCGATTTGGTTCGGCTTAATGAGTACAGCGTTGATCTCTTTGCGCCCCACAGCTTCTTTGATGTGCGTGGGGTTCGTGACGGTAAGATCGTCGCCGACGATGAGTATCTTTCCGCCGAGTTTTTCTGTCAGGAGCGTAAAATCTTCTGCTGCGTCTTCAGCAAAAGGATCCTCAATGCTGTGCATAGGGAAGCGTGCAACAAGTTCTTCGTACGTTTTTGAAAACTCCTCAGCTGTATACGATTTTCCGAGCAGGCAGTAACCATCGTCGTGGAAAAGTTCGCTTGCCGCCGCATCAATAGCGATTGAGGTGTTCGGAAATTTCTGCACGAGCGACGCGAGGATCTCAAAAGGTTGTTCAAGAGTATCGAATATCGGCGCATAGCCGCCTTCGTCGCCCATCGGAACGTTTGTACCGAGTTGCTCGCCGAGCTTCGTAAACGCTTCGTGCGCGGTCGGCAATGCTTCACTCGTTTTCCCCTCGACAACAAAGAGGTATTCTTGGAAAGGGAGCTTGAAGTCAGCGTGAACGCCGCCGTTCATGACATTCACATACAGTCGAGGGGCGGACGGCTTTGTCCCAGCGCGTTTCGCGATAGCTTCCCAGAGCGGCGTATCTTCTAACAGGGCCAAGAGGCGCTGCGCCACGATAGAGACGGCGAGGATGGCGTTCGCGCCGAGACGCGATTTATTCGGCGTGCCGTCGAGCTCGATAAGAAGCTTGTCAATATCGTCCGCAGAGTCGAAGCGGCGGCCGGCAAGCGCGCGCGCTATCTCTTTGTTCACGTTCTCAACCGCATGGGCGACACCGCCATCCGAATCGCGCAGCTCACAGGCTTCATGCGAACCGGTACTTTTGCCGGACGGCACCGAGGCGGTCGCGGACATTGTATTGGCGTACAGGGTCGCTTCGACGGTAGGCTTGCCGCGCGTATCGAGGATTGTCCTTGCTTCGACGTGGTCGATTTGCATATTACTGAGAGAGCTTCTCTTCAAGCTCCGCGACTTGTTCGATAGTCTGTATTACTGAATCCGGATTGAGGGACATGCTCTCGATGCCTTCCTGGACGAGGAATGCGGCAAAATCAGGAAGATCGGAAGGCCCTTGGCCGCAGATGCCGAGATACTTCTTGCGCGCAACACATTTACGGATGACCGTCGAAATGAGGGCGCGCACGGATTCGTCGTTCTCATTGCCGATCGAGGTTACAATGCCGGAGTCTCGGTCGAGCCCTAGGGTAAGCTGGGTGAGATCGTTTGAACCGATAGACATACCATCGACAAGATCGAGAAATTCTTCAGCGAGCAGCACGTTGCTGGGTATCTCGCACATCATATAGACTGGTGTTACTTTCTGCTTGCTTTTTGCGAATGATCTCGCGACGAGTCCCTGCTTCGCCATAATGCCGAGGACCTGCTCGGCTTCGGCAACCGTGCGGCAAAAGGGGATCATCGGAATGACATTCGTAAGCCCCATCGTCTCGCGGACTTTCACAAGTGCGCGGCATTCGAGTATGAACGCATTCTTGAATTTCGGGTCGTAGTAGCGGCTGGCGCCGCGCCAGCCAATCATCGGATTTGATTCGGTCGGTTCGTATGCTTCACCACCCCAAAGCGTCGCATACTCGTTCGTTTTGAAATCAGAGAAGCGCACGATGACCGGTCGAGGAGAAAATGCGGCGCCAATCTTCGCGATGCCGTACGCGAGATTGTCTACGTAGAAATCGACCGGGTGTTTCCAGCCCGTGGTCTTCTTCGTAATCGCTAGGCGTATGCGAGGAGCGAGTTTTCTATAATTCAGGATCGCGAGCGGATGGATGCCGATGTGCGCAGCGATAATAAATTCTTCGCGCGCGAGCCCGACGCCCGCGACTGGCAAGAAGGAGGTTTCAAAAGCGATATCGGGCGACGCGATATTCACCATGATCTTCGTCTTCGTTTCAGGTAGGGCGCCAAGCTTGTGCTCACGCGTTGTGATCTTCGCCTTCCCCGCCGTGACGACGCCGGCGCTACCGGTCGTGTCGACCGTCACGAGCATTCCGGTCTTCAAGACGTGCGTTGCGTCTGCCGCGCCGACGATCGCGGGGAGACCGAGTTCGCGCGAGACGATCGCGGCGTGGCTCGTGCGCCCGCCGCGGTCGGTAACGATCGCAGAAGCCATCTTCATGATCGGTTCCCAGTCGGGATCGGTCATCGTTGTGACGAGGATCTCACCTTTCTTGAATCGCTTGATCTCGTGCGGAGAGAGGATGACGTGTGTCGTGCCGGAGACGGCTTTCGCGCCGACCGATATGCCGCGCGTAAGTTCCTTGCCTCGGCCCGATATCCGGTATTCGGTGCGTTGTGAGAAATCTCGCCGCGCTTGGACGGTCTCTGGCCGCGCTTGCACAATATACAGTTCGCCGGTTCGGCCGTCTTTGGCCCACTCCATATCCATCGGCGTCCAGGCGCCGGCGCGTTTTGAGTAATGGTCCTCAATGAGCGTTCCGAATCGGGCGAGTTCCGTGATTTCGGCTTCGGAGAGGACGAAGTGCGTTTGTTCCGCTGGGGACGTTCGTACGATCCGCGTTTGCTTGATGCCGTTTTTTTGGGGCGCATACAGCATCTTTTTGTATTTTACGCCGAGCGTCTTCCCGATGATCGGATTAGCCGCTTTCCCGATCTTCGATTTCATAACCAGGTATTCGTCCGGTGTTACGTGGCCCTGTACGATAAGTTCGCCGAGCCCCCACACGGCGTTAATAAGGACCAGGTCCCGAAAGCCGCTTTCGGTGTCGACGGTGAACATGACGCCCGAAGCGCCCGTATCGGAGCGGACCATCTTTTGTACGCCGACCGACAGCGCGACCTTGGCGTGCGCGAAGCCCTTATCCGCGCGATACGAAATGGCGCGGTCGGTGAAGAGCGAGGCCATCGCCCAGACCGTCGCCCGCGCGACGTTCCCCGCGCCGCGGATATTCAGATAGGTCTCGTGCTCGCCCGCGAAGGAGGCGCCCGGCAAATCCTCGGCGGTTGCCGAAGAGCGCACGGCGACATCAACGTTCTTCCCGTACTCGCGCTCCATCTCTCCATATGCGCGGGCGATGGCCCGTTCGAGGTCGGGGGGCAGGGGCGTCGCCCGCAGGGTCTCTCGCACGAGCTTCCCGCGCCGCGCAAGCTCTTTGAGATTCCGCGTGTTGAGCCCCTCGAGCGTTGTGGCGATGAACGCATCCAATCCCGTTTTTTTGAGAAAATAATAATAGGCCTCGGCCGTCACACAGAATCCTGTCGGCACGCGCACGCCCTTGGGGACAACCGCGCGGATAAGCTCTCCGAGAGACGCATTCTTACCGCCCACCTGCGCGACGTCATCCATGCCGATGTCGTGCATCCAGACGGTGTGCGAGTTCTTCATACGGGGAAATTATTTTTTGAGCGCAATAATAAGATCGGACACGTTAGACCCAGTATAACCGGTGATAAGCGCATCACCAGTTACGGCGAAGAAATCATACGAGCGATGGCTGTCGAGATAGTCTCCGGGCGAGAGCGCATGCGAGAGCATGTGTGCGCGGGTCGCCTCGTCGGCGATAGCGCCTGCGTGATCTGAATTGTCATGCCCGTCAGAGGCGAAGGATAGGATAAGTTCATCTGTGCGGATTCCTTCAAGCGCGCCGAGCGCCATCTCTTGGTTGCGGCCTCCTGCACCATGCGTCCCTTGTATCGTAACGGTGCTTTCGCCTGCGTAGAGAAGCGCTGTCTTCGCGGGAGCAGTATGAAGCTGCTCGACGATGCTGCAGCCGAGGTCGCGCGCTTCTCCGGCATAGCGGTCGTCCGCGATCGTCGCTGCATATCCTCGCCGCTCCGCCTCCTCTTTCATCGCGGAGAGAGCGTCGCGGCCCGCGAGGAAGAGCATATTCGTGACGCGCTCAAAATAGGCCTGCTCTTTCGGTGTCTCTATGAATTCGATGCCTGCCGGAGGCGCAACGCCGTAGCGCGCGAAGACTGCTTCCGCATCAGTGACGGTCGAGGTATCGAACAAGGTAGGTCCGGAAGCGATCGTCGCAAGGTCGTCTCCCGGCACGTCAGAAACGATGAGCGAGACGACCTCGGCGGGGTAGGCCGCTTTCGCGAGCGCGCCGCCGCGCGCGCGAGAGAGATGCTTGCGCACCGTGTTGATGTCTTGAATCGCCGCTCCGCGCGCAGTGAGTTCTTCAAAGAGCGCGCGTTCATCGAAGTAGGTCATCGGTGCGCGCGGGGAACAGAGCAGGGTCGAACCGCCGCCTGAAATGAGCATGAGCACGAGATCGTCCTCGCGCCGGCCCGCGAGGAAGTCGAGGATGCGTTCGGTCGCTTGCACATTGGCCTCGCTTGGCAGAGGGTGCGTGCCGACATGTTTCTCGATCTTTGAAGCAGACACATCGAGCCCCGTTAAAGATAAGGACTCTTCGAGTCCTGGCCGGCCGGAGGTCGGCGTCTCTAACGGGGCGAGCGCGATGCCGCCCGTAAGCCGCTCGCCGAACAGCTCCTCGACAGCTCCGGCGGCGGCGAAGGCGCATTTGCCGACGCCGACGAAGAAGAGGCGGCGGCCGGCGAGCGCATAGACTTTCCCGCCCGCATGCAGTGCATCGCTCTTGATGCGCACGGCGCGCTTGAGCGCGGCGCCGATAGCGAGTGCGGCGTATCCCGCTTCTGCGATCATAAGCGCGTCCCGCCGCAGTTCGCTCTCTGCAAGCGCCTCGGCATTTTGTATCGCGCGGTTCATCTGCCCAGTATAACGGATAGTTCGAGGCTATCGCACATCGCCTCTCGACCATGATGCATATAGACCGTCTCATCGTGATGGAGCGGGGAAGGAAGGACTAAAGTACCTTACATTCGTTCTAGTGCCGGTGAATGGAATCGGACCATTGTTTAAGGCTTATGAGTCCTTCGTTCTACCATTGAACTACACCGGCGGTATAGAGACACTAACAAAATTGGAAGGATTTTGGTAGGATGCAACTACTTGCGCTAGCAAGCACATGCGGTCGTGGTGTAGCCTGGTAAACACGTCTCCCTGTCACGGAGAAGATCGTGGGTTCAAATCCCATCGACCGCGCATCAGTATCATGCGCTCAGTATAGCGCACACGTTTGCGGAATGTGGGTGCTGTACACTCGCGTGAGGTGGGGCGCGCCGCATTGGTTGGTATATAGTACCTGTATGACCATCCGAGACGAGGCGTTCGCTTTGCTTGCCGCGAATCGCCGGACGACCGACGGGCATATCTACACGGTTCCGTCGCCCGATGCGTATCCGTACCAGTGGCTGTGGGACTCTTGCTTTCATGCAATCATACTCGCCAAGAGCGAGCCGGAAGCCGCAAAGAGTGAGTTGCGCGCGCTC
>Ga0209211_10003852_pt1 | contig 23977 bp, 21 predicted proteins | sample RifGroA2_FD_183992 | JGI IMG/M metagenome (GOLD analysis project Ga0209211, IMG submission 183992) | Groundwater microbial communities from Rifle, Colorado, USA - Groundwater A2 (SPAdes) (version 2) | ecosystem: Environmental > Aquatic > Deep subsurface > Groundwater | place: Rifle, Colorado...
GGAGCCATAGTCCCGCCTGGTTGAACGGCGAGCCGGGAATGTCTTGCCGCTGAGTGGCGGGATGGAAACGGGCGGCGTCGACGCCGTTATAGATTTGTGTCACGCGCTTTGCACCAATGCCAACGGGTTGGATCAGATAGTGAGCGAGATCCTGAGAGAGCGCTATGTAATGCTTCACGAACGGGCTATATATCCGCCGAATCCATTGGCATTTTTTGTTGGTGCCGTCAAAGTCGCCAACGTCCCGGCCATGTTCGCCATGGATGCGGGCCGGTACCCGAGCCGCCCAGGCCGGTACTGCGGCTTCGAGGGCGGCGAGGTTGCGGGTGTGTACGATCGCCGGTTGGAGTTGGCGGAACAGCCGGTAAAGCCGCGGATAGATCCAGAGCACGTGGCCGGGCTTCTTGTTCAGGGCAAAAAACTGGACGTCGGGTCGGTTGATGCGCTTCTTGAAGTCGGTGATTTCGGTAAGGGCGATGACGGCGTGACGATAGGCATCGGCCGGCATATGGTTGATCAGATTGACGACGCCGTTTTCAAGACCGCCGGTATCGAAGCGGTGCATGATATGGGCGACGAGGGGGCGCTCATCGCTCATTTCGGCCGCGCCACGTTGAGACTGCGCAGGATTTCGTCGCCAGCCTCGTTGACGAAAGCTGGCAGCATCTTGGCGGCCGAGTCTTTCGGGGCGTAGATGACGATGGCGGCGCTGTCGTCGCCATGTCCGGCGAGCATTGCCAATGCGGTCAGCCATTTGGCTTCGATGTCGCTGTTGGTCAGGCGTCCATTGATCCAGTAGCCGTGCCAGACGATGTAGCGATCGTCCGGGGGGCCGAGCCTGTTGAGTAGCTCTGCTTCGCGGAACGCAATTTGCGTGCTGCCGAAATTCGAGTTTGTCTGACGATTTGCGACGATTTGCCAGCGTGGGTCGGTCGACGTAACAAGCACGTTGGTCGAGGTGACCAATTTACGGTCGTAGTTCTGGTTTTGGTAATAGGCGATGTAGATGCCTACCCAGCCGTCCCGATTGCGGTAAGCCGAACGCTGTTCCGCCGACGGATTGGCGAATTGCGGTTGCCAGTCAATGGCGGAGGGTTCGGCACGCCAGGATCCGGTGGTGGTAGGTAGCGAAAGCGTGATGACGGCGTCGGGATTGGCCTGCCGCAAACGCATTTCGTAGAGTGGGCCGGCGGCAATGATGAGTGCGAGAATGAGCGTGATCAACCAGGGATGGCGCGGCTTCTGGCGGCTGTGACCTGATGTCAAATTGACAGGCTGGAGCGGCGGGACAGGTTCGGCCCAGCGGGCGCCAATCGCGAACATGATGGCGATAACGATGCCGAAGAAGACCCAGCCGTAGATCAGATGGTCCACCCCGGCCGCCAGCTTGTTGCCTGAAAGGTGGCCGAGCATGACGATCATGTAGGCGCGTAGCCAGTTGGCGAGGATGGGGACGAGTAGCGCAACGAGGATGAAAATCAGGCGACGCTTGAGTGAGGTATAGGTCAGATAGGCATAGAGGGTACCGATCGTCAGTGAGGCGATCAGGTAGCGAATACCGCTGCAGGCCTCGATGACTGACCAGTGGCCGCTCGGGATGACGAAGTTCTGGCCCTCGCGGAAAACGGGTATCCCACTGAGACGCACGGCCTCGACGGTGAAGTCGGCGGTCCATTCCATCAGGCGTGGCAGCAGGAAGTCTCCGACCGGGACGGCAAAAAAGAGAAAGAACAGCGGGAAGGCCAGTGCCTTGCTGACTTGCCAGCCAACCGTTCCCATGATCGACATGACGACCAGGCCAATGACGGCAAACTGGGTCAGGGCGTTGACGGCCGTGAGGTCGCCGAGCAGCCAGAGGAAGACGAGGCCGGCGAGGGGCAGGGCAAACCAACCGGCGGCCTGCGGCTGCATGGCAGCGAGGCGCAGCCGGTCGCGCCAGATAAGCCAAAGCGCAATCGGCGGCACGATCAGCCCGTGGGTGTAGGTTTCCGAGCGCCACCAGATATGCGCCATGGCTTCCAGCGTGCCCCAGTACTGATAGCCGATCCACAGCAGGATGGCCACGATGGCGGTCAGGGTCGGCTTCCAGTTGGGTAATTGGCTTTGCACTGGCGGTGTCATTGATTGCCGTCCTGGGGGGCGGGAAGGTATTGATCGATGCAGGAGAGATGGGCTTCCCAGCTATATTGCGCAACGACCCTCTGGCGGGCGGCCTGGCCAATGGATAGGGAACGCTCGGGATCCTGGAGCAGTGCGTCGATTTCGGCAATGAAGTCGGCTGGGGTTGTTGCTGTTTTCAATTCCTGGCCAGAAACGGCGTCGACCGCAGCAGCACATTCGCTGGAGGCGACGACGGGCCGGGCCATGGCCATTGCTTCGAGGATCTTGTTCTGAATGCCGCGTGCAATACGCAGCGGTGCGACAACGACTGCAGCGTGCTGCAGATAGGGGCGAACGTCGGGTACGGTGCCGGTGACGGTGACATTGTCAGCGGCAAGGGCCAGGACTTCCGGCGTTGGGCTGCGGCCGATGATATGGAAGCGCAGTTGTGGCCAGTGCTGAAGGAGCTCAGGCAAGATGTCGGCAACAAACCAGCGGACGGCATCGATATTGGGCAGATAGTCCATGGCGCCGGTAAAGGCGATGGCTATTTCGTCAGCGGCGTAGGGCGAGGTGCGGCTATCGTCCGGAGCAAAGTAATCGGAATCCACCCCGTTGCAGACGGGTTCGACACGAACGGCGCACTCCGGGGCTAGGCGGCTAAAGAGTTGGACTTCGGCAGGCGTTACAAAAAAAGAGCGGGCGGAGCGGGCGGCGACTTCGCGCTCATAGGCAAGTAGTTTCCGGCCTTCGCGCCGGTATAGCCAGGACATTGGCCAGCGATGATTGGGTGCGTATTGCGTCCATTTAGCCGAATCGACATCGACAAAATCGACGATGGTCGGGAGGCGGGGAATGGCGTCAACGTACTGGGCCATCGCCGAACTGAAAATGACTGCGGCGTCGATTTTCTGGTGCCGGCAGGTATTTTCTACCCAATCCTGCAGCCCTGCATCGCGGTAGTAGCGCAGGGTGAGCGGATCGTCGGCGAGCAGGCCGTTGAGACTGCGCAGCTTGGCAAATTTCGGTACCAGACGGGCGACATGCAGATCGCTGCAGAAGTTGCGGACGGTACCGATGTGCTGCATGTCGTCCGGGTCGTCGACAAAGGTGCCGAGGAAGACCCGGTGCCTGGAGGCCAGATGCTTGAGCAGGTGAAAAGAGCGAACCTTGTCCCCTTTGTTGGGCGGATAAGGCAGGCGATGGACGAGGTAAAGAATGTTCGCCATGGTCAGCCCAGATTGCGCACGATGTGGGGGCCGATCAGGTTGGCCAGGCTGATCGGCATGCGCCGCCAGGCTTCGATCAGCAACTTGTACTTGGCGTTGTTGGGATTGTTCTGAGGAATGCTGTCGCGTTTATAGAGACAATATTCGTAATGCAGCGCTTGCGGCTCGAAGCCCCAGTTCTTCTTGAAGGAATAGGGGCCGGTGCCGACTTTGCTGCGGCCATAGTCGAAAACTTTGAGGCCGCGTTCGCAACTGCGGCGCATCAGCTCCCAGTACTTGAAGTCGTTGGCGGCAAAGTTGCGGGCCGTTTCATCATCGCCGGCATAGTAGGGCAGGACTTCGTCGCGGAAATAGAAGGAGAGGACGCTACTCAGTGGCTGGCCGTCGGGGGTGGTGACGGTGAGGATTTCGCAGTCGTCGCCAAAGACCTTGAGCAGTGTGTCGAAATAGCGTTTGGGCAGGGCCGGCGTGCCGTGACGGTGTACGTTGTCGGCAAACAATTTGAAAAATCGGTCAGATTTCTGGTCGACCGTAGCAATCAGCCCATTATTGATGCCTTTTCTGACCATGGCACGCTGCTTGCGCGGAATGGCCAGCATGTTGGCTTCGACGTCGGGCAGGATCGCCTTGCGGAAAGTGACGTAGAGATCCTGCGTCGGCCAATCGGCATGCCGGGGCTGGATGTTGCGAAATTCGAGATGATCAACGTCAAGCTTGCGGGCCAGTGACTGGGCCGCCTGCTCAAGTGCTGAAGCGGCTTCCGGGGAGGAGGCCGCAACGCCACCATAGACGGCAAAGGGCAGGGCGATCAGCGAATTTCCGAAGAGCCGGCTCTTGATGTGGGCCAGCGGCAGGACCCCGAGGATTTCACCACTTTGCTCGGCGTAGAGAAAATAGGTCGGGTGGCGGAAAACATTGCGGAGTATGCCTTGCCAGGCGGCGCGATGAAAAAACGTGGCTTCCGGGCAGGCCAGAACGAATGCATCCCAGCGCGCCGCGTTTGCCGTATCGGTCACAGCGAGTTGCTTAATCTCCATCAGTGCTACCAGAAGGGGCGAGGAATAGTTCGTCCATCCGGCCCCACGTGAAATCGGCAAGAAGGCGATTCAGGCGCTGTTCCATCCGGTGGATATTGACGTAGTGGCGAAAGCGCGTTTTGGCGCTGATGCCGGGGATTCTGGGTTGGCCGGGGTCGACCTCCCAGGGATGGAAATAAAATACCGCAGGAAGTCCATCGACCCGATTGACGCGTTCGATCATCCAGCGCGACAGGCCATAGGGCATTAGCCGGAAATAACCGCCACCGCTGGCCGGCCAGTTCCGGTTGAGAAAACGCAGGGTCGTGCAGGGAATCTCGACCAGGCTGCCAATGGTATGGGCGTGGCGTGGCGCGTTCGGCATGCCGTAGTGGTCGTGACGAATCGGATAGATGCTCGAACTGTAGCGATAGCCCGCTTTTTCCAGGCACTCGAAGGCCCAGAGGTTTTTCTCGCCGATGGAGAAACTCGGGGCGCGATAGCCCTTCACCTCGTGACCGGAAAGGTCTTCAAGAATCAGCTTGGCAAGATTGATGTCGGCAAAAAAGCTCTTTGGCGTTTGATCGCTGGCCCGTTCATGGCCGTAGCCGTGGCTGGCTAGTTCATGACCATTGTCGACAATGCGCCGAACGACTTCCGGATAACGTTCGGCCAGCCAGCCCAGCGTGAAGAAGGTGCCTTTGGTGCCATGCGTATCGAGCATGGCCAGAATGCAGTCCACGTTGCGCTCGACGCGACACTCACGAATGGCCCAGTCGGAACGAGGGATATGTGGAGCAAATGCCGAAACCTGGAAATAGTCCTCGACGTCAATGGTCAGCGCATTGCACGGCGTAGCGGTGGGCTTCGTCATCGGTGGCAATTAAGGTCGCCCTTGGCGCTCGATCAGCCAACCTGCCAGATCAGCGGCAATCCGTTCAGCCGTATGGCCATCCCAGAATTCCGGTAGACGTCCGCTTTTACCTCGACCCGCCAGCACTTCAGCAGCATGGTGGCGTATGGCGTCGACATCACGTCCAACCATGGTGTTGGTGCCTTGCTCGACGGTAATGGGGCGCTCGGTATTTTCACGCATGGTCAGGCAGGGGACACCAAGGGCCGTCGTTTCTTCCTGCAACCCCCCGGAGTCGGTGAGCACGATATGGGCGTTGGACATCAGGCCGAGCATTTCCAGGTAGCCTTGCGGGGGCAGCATGATCATGCGTGTGTTGTTGATCAGCTGGCCCAATCCAAAACGTTCGATATTGGCCTTGGTGCGCGGATGAAGTGCGAACACCAAAGGGATCGACTCGGAAATGTCACGCAACACATTAAGTAGGGATTCCAGCACCTCCGGGTGATCGACATTGGACGGGCGGTGCATGGTAACGACACCAAAGCCCTGCGGTCCATTGATCAAGGCTGGGTCGATGCCGGAGGCCTGCAGAGAATCCGCAGGCTTGCGGGCAAATTCCCGATTGCTCAACAGCGAGTCGATCATGACATTGCCAACAAAACGAATACGTTCGCCAGCGATGCCCTCGCGCGCCAAATTGTCGGCGGCGCTTCGTTCGGTGGTGTAAAGCAGATCAGCGACCTGGTCAGTCAGAACGCGATTGATTTCTTCCGGCATGGCCCGGTCGTAGCTGCGTAGACCTGCTTCGACGTGAACGACAGGGATGCCCTTTTTGACAGCAACCAGTGTGCAGGCCAGCGTCGAATTGACGTCACCGACAACCAGAACGCAGGAGGGCTTTTTGTCGTCCACTACTGGTTCGAAGCGACGCATTACCTCGGCTGTTTGAACCGCGTGGCTGCCCGATCCGACTTCAAGATTGATGTCCGGGTGCGGAAGCCGCAGGTCTTCGAACAACTTGTCATTCATGTCGCGGTCGTAATGTTGACCGGTATGAACCAGCAGGGTTGGTATGGCGGGCTGATGTGCCGCGAAGGCGCGCAGGATGGGCGCCATTTTCATGAAATTGGGTCGGGCTCCGACTATGCAAATGACTGGGCCGAGTTCGGCTGGCCAGGAGTTGGGCATCTGATTTTTCATTCTTGCTCTGAGGGAGTTTTGGCAGGGGGCTGCTGGGCAAAGACCTGTTGCAACAATTGCAGCGTCGCCCCGTTGATTCGTTCCAGTTGGTTCAGGCTGGACTCCAGTCTTGCGAGGCGCTCAGCAACATGCTCGGCGTTCAATGTGGCTAACAGTTGTTGAGGCGGATGTCTCTGGTCGCCTGGGCCACCGGTTGTCATCGGGTTTGGCTGGGTCGAAACTCCGCTACCGTCATTCAGGGCGTATTGCATCTGAACCTGTGTTGAGCCGCCAATCGTTTCCTCGAATATCTCACGAGCAACTTCTTCCACATCGGCAACGTCGAAGTTTTTCTGATGGTTCAGAAAGCCGAACAACAACACGCGATCACACACGGAGTTGATGCGCCGGGGAATGCCGCTACTGGCTTTGAAAATGGCTTCATATGCAGCGCTGGTGAAGCAGGGCGAATCGGTTGCGCCTGCATGATGCAGGCGATGTTCGATATAGGCCTGAGTTTCGCCGACATCCAACGGGCCGATGTGGCAGGCCGCGATCACCCGCTGGCGAAACTGCATCATGTGCGGACTTTGCAAAATCTGCCGGAATTCCGGTTGTCCGATAAGGAAACTCTGCAACAAGGCCTGATTGCCATACTGGAAATTCGAGAGCATGCGCAACTCTTCGACAGCGCGTGCTGTGAGGTTCTGGGCCTCGTCTACGACGAGAAGGCAGCGTTTGCCCTTGGCCGTCATGCTGATCAGGAATGCCTCCAGCGACATCAGAACATCGGATTTGGCTACATCCTTGGTTCGCAGGCCAAATGCAGCCCCCACCAGGCGCAAGGTGTCGTCGGCATCAAGCTGGGTGCTGACCAACTGCGCGGCAATGACTTTTTCAGGATCGAGACTTTCCAGCAGGCCGCGAACGATGGTTGTCTTTCCTGCGCCAACTTCGCCAGTAATGACGATGAAGCCTTCGTTCTGGTGCATGCCGTATTCAAGATAGGCTTGCGCGCGAAGGTGTTGCTTGCTGCCAAAATAAAAGGCGGGGTCAGGGTTAAGCTGAAATGGCTTGCTGGTCAAGCCGTAGAAGGACTTGTACATGGTGCTAGAAAACAACAGAGAGCATGCCGACGAGCGCGTTTTCGGTGTAAGGGATGGCCGTGCTCTCGAACTCGGTATGGCGAAGGCTGATGCTGCCCGTCGATTTTGAACTGAGTTTAGCGGTTAGATTGGCTTGGTAGAGCGTGGTCGTACTCTTTAATGTGGCATTTCCCGTACCGGTACTTTCCTGGCGTGAGGCTGTCAGGTTCAGGTTTGACAGGCTGCTCAGCCGATGAGACAAGGTAACGCTGACGCCGCGCTGCCGGATATTGCTTATATTGTTCTGGTTAAAGTCATCATTTGTAGCCGCTACGGCAAGAACGGACCGGTTTTCGTTGCGATTGAACAGCACGGTTAGTGTATTTCTGGTCCCTTGAAGTGCCAGAGCCAGTTGCTGGCTTCTTTGGACTGTAGCCCTGGAACTCAGGAAACTACTGGTTACCTGGGTGTCCGGCGATATACCAGCCTGGCTGACGAGTGTGGCTGCACATGTATTGGCTGCTTGTTCGAGCTGATTAGGGTCGGTATATGAGCTGGAAAGCTGTTGGCTACAAATTTGCTGGAAGAGATCAAAGACCGTGCCCAGGCCGACCGAGGTAAACTGATTCGGCAATACCGATACGTCTTTGCTATCGGAATAGCGAATGCTGCTAAGAGGAAAGCGATGGCTGAGACTATATCGATGACCATCACCGAAAAAACGACGTTCCTTGAAAGCTGAAATCAGAGTTCGTTCAGTCGGGCTCCAGTCGAACCCGTAGCCGTGTGTGGGATGACTTTCCTGGTTTAGCGAAGCGTAGTTGTTCGATTCCTGACCGCCGCTGAGAGAAATGCGGAATTGCCGCACGACCGTGTAGGTTGCTGTGGCGTAAAGGCGCTCAGCGTCGGTTGCTCGCCCTGAGCTGTAATCGGCAGTTTGCTGACTGGCGTCGACTGACCATTTCAGACTTTGGAACGGGGTCCCGCCCCGTAACTGCCCTGCCCAGTCGGAAAGGACAACATTCGAAACGGCCGATGCATTTGATTGTGTAGTTGACCAGGTGTAGCGCAGCGAGTAATCGACCAGCCCTGACAAGTGGCCGCGAATATAGGGAGAAAGCCGATAGTTCGAGGTCTCTGTGCTATTGGTGTTGTAGCTGCCACTGCTGGGCGACTGGGGGCCGAATGCCGATATGGCCTGCTGTGCTATGCGGCCGCTGAAATCAAGGAACAGCCAATTGGAGATTGCTTCGAATGTTCCAAAGGTGTTCAGGGAATTCTGTGTTCCGCTATCAACCGAAGATGCTGAATAGAAATTGCCAACTAAGGCGTAATCAAAGTAGGTTTTGAGGCGTGCCGTCTTGGCATCAATACGAATTCCCGGCGAGAGTTGCGTTAGTAAGCCGCTTTCTTTGTTGTTTTGGCTTCGACTGACTGCCAAGTTGTCGGACCAGGTTTCCGTCAGGGAAATGCGCGGAGTGATTGTAAATGCACGCCCCTGGGCTGTTGTGTCGCTGTCTTGTGCCAGTGCGGTGTTGGTGGCTAGACATACTATGGTGAGTCCATAGGCGCTTTTATCAAAAAAGGTGCTATTTCTCATGGCCATATCCATAGCCATAACCATAACCGTACCCATAGCCGTCAACCTTGGCGGTCTTTACTTGATTCAGCAGCATCATTTTGACTGGACAGGATTCGATGGTCGATAGCGCCTGTTTTACCGCCGCCTGAACGGTATTTTCAGCATTGACGACAATGACCACTTGTCCCATGTGGGTGGCAAGGACGCGTGCCTCTGTGGTAAGTAGCAAGGGCGGGGAGTCGAAGACAATAATACGGTCGTTATAGCGACTGGCCATATCGTCCAGTAGTCGGATCATCGTGTCGCTTGCCAGTAACTCCGTTGCTCTGGGGTGAGGCGTGCCACTAGGAAGGATGGAGAGCTTCGCAATATTTGTTCGCAACAGGACGCCGGAAATATCAACGGAATTATCCTGCAATACGTCGAGCAGCCCTTTGCTGGGCGGAAGGCCGAGCATATTCAGCACCGAGGGGCGGGCGACATCGGCATCGACGAGCATGACAGTATTGTCCAGCTCCATGGCAATGCTTATTGCCAGATTAATGGCCGAGAAACTCTTGCCTTCCCCAGGAAGTGCGCTGGTTACCATGATCAAATTACCGTTTGGTATCTGCTCGCCGCCTTTACCCATGGCGTTGGCAATGAGCGGGCGTTTGATGACGCGGAACTCATCGGCTAACTGGCTACGAGCTGCGTGGGGTACCAGCAGGCCGGAAGCGGAGATTGCCTCCAGATCCAATTTGACCTCCGGACTGCTTGCCGAGAGATTCCTGGTGAAGTCATCCCTAGGAGCTATCACCGGCGCTGTCGACGTCGCGATGCGATTTAACGGGGGCGCTTCAACGACCGGTTGACTCACATGGAGTGTTGCTGGTGTTTCGTCAGGAAGTTCGACGCCAGCCTGACGGAGTTGTTCCAGGCGTTTGGCTGCTTGTTCAATCAGGCTCATTGATCAACCTCCGCCTGCACGTTGGGAAAGGAAGGTTAGAATTCCCAGGCCAAATCCATAGGCCAGTACAAGACCACCTGTGGCAAGCGAGAAACGACGGAGGCTGGCGCGCTCCTTGAGACGACGCGCTTCATTTGGAATAAGGGAAACAGTTCCAAGTACGGGAAGATCAGTGGCTTCGCGCAAGGCTTTGCTGTCGAAAAACACAGGTCGAATCTGGCTGGCCGCAAAAGCGGCAAACAATCCGGCAGCAATGGCGAGAACAAGACCCAACGGGAAGAGCAGAATACGATTCGGCGCTACGGGCTTTGACGATGCGCGCGGTGGATCAATCAAACGAAAATCGGCCATGGAGCCCGCAGTATCTAGGTTGCCTGACATTTCGGCGGAGTCTCGACGCGAAACCAGTTGTTCGTAATTGCGCTTGTCCAGTTCGTAGTCACGGTTCAGCTGTGCCAATTCCGCTTCCAGTTGAGGCTGATTCTTCATGATGTTGGTGGCGCGGTTGTAGCGTTCTTCGTATTCGCTGACACGTGCTCGCAGCGAGGCAGTATTGGCTTCCGCCTCGGCCAGAGAAACCTTTAGTTGTTGATAGACGGGGTTGTTGCTGATTGATGCGCCAGGGTTGGCAGCGGCAAATTTCTTGCGCGCTTGCAGTTCCTCGCGTTTCTGCTCTTCCAGATCCTTGATAAGGCGCCGGGTGCCAATCACATCGGGGTGTTGTTCCGTGTAACGTTGCAGCAATGTATCCAGGTTCCGTTTCTGGACATCTATTCGACCGTCAATTTCCGGTAGGGAAATGCTTGAATTGCTGCCATTGTTTGTATCGGGGAGTAGCACCGGTTCTTCACCGACTATTTGACGGCGAAGAGCATCGCGCGATTGTTCGGCCTCTCTTAGTTGAAGGCGAGCGATGCCCAGTTGGGTTGATAAGTCGCCCAAACGATCAATGCCGGTCTTACCTTCGGAGGATGCGAGTTCAATATTACGTAACTTGAATTCCTTGAGTCGGTTCTCCGCATCTTCCAGCTTTTTCTCGTAGTTCCGAATCTGCTCTTCCAAGAATTTTCGTGCCGAATCGGTATCTTGCCTTTTGTCCCCCAGGCTGGATTCGACAAAAATTGAAACGAGTGCTTGCACGACCCGCTGAGCCTTTGCGGCGTCAGGGTCACGATATGAAATCGTATACAGATTATCCCGGCCAACGCCCATGATTTTCAGATCTTTGGTCAATGACTCAATCAGGCTTTCCTGTTGAGCCTTTTCCTTGATGTTCAGATCAAGGTCGGCCATTCTGATAAGTTTTTCGATGTTTGGCCGGCTAATCAGCGTGCGGCTGAGCATCATGATCTGTTGTTCTATATTCGGCTGAACTGCGAGGCCTGACATCAAGGGGCGCAATATTGATTGCGTATCGACATATATCCTTGCGGATGCTTCAAATTGATTCGGGATACGAAGTATGACACCGGCTGCAATGGCACCAACAACCCATGCTACAACCATTCCGACGTGCCGATGTTTCCAGGTAGCGCGCAGGATGGTAATGGCCTGCCGAAGAATTTCTTCCATCTATGAGCTCAAGTGATAAACCGCCGCCGTAAATTTACGGCGGCGGTAGTTCTTTTAAGGGGGGCTTAGAACCAGCTTTGCGGAATGATGACTACGTCACCGGGTTTCATTTCCACATTGGCCGAAACATCGCCGTTCTTGACAAGATCCTTGAGCCGTACCCCGTACTGTGCATTGTTTTCCGAAGTGCGCAGGATGGTTGCGGCATTGCCGTCAGCGAAATCAGTGATACCACCGACGGCGATCATGACATCAAGAATGGTCATTTTTTGCTTGTAGGCGAGAATTTGCGGTTTGGCAGCTGCGCCAATGACTCGAATTTGTTCGCTGTACGGGCCGACGAAGCCGGTGACAATTACCGTGACGACAGGGTCTCGAATAAATTTGGCAAGTTCTTTTTCGATATCTCGGGCGAGGGTGGTTGAGTCCTTGCCAATTGCAGCCAAGTCGTCAATCAAAGGGGCGGAAATCTTGCCGTCGGGGCGAACTGGAACGCTCATCGACAATTCGGGATTGCGCCAAACCACGATATTGAGTGTATCACCGGGACCTATTTTGTAACTGTAGTCGGCCTTGGCTGCATTCATGGGGGCCGGAGGGGCGGACGCGCAAGCCCCCAATGATAAAGCGGCGGCGAGGATAAGCCATTTTGTGCAGGAACGCAGTCGGTTGCAGGTTTTGGGCATATTCATATTCCTCAAATGGATCGCAGACGGGAGCTTGAAGTAAGCAACAGACATAATCATAGCGGATTCCTTTCTAGGATGACGCGAAACGCGCATGCGCCAACGGAAGTATTTCACATTGTTGGTTAAACGCCGTGTCGCAATGCTTCTCCAATGTCCAGCTTTGATGCTTTGCGGGCAGGAAGTAAACTGGCGATAAAGCAAGCTAGAAATCCAATTATCCCGGCAGCTATGACTGACAGGAAATCCAGACGAATTAGTGCTATGTATCCGAGATTTGCGTTTGGAGGAGGGGGCATCGCGATGCCGATTGCCGAGATGCCAAGTGCCGAAACGCAGCCAAGCAGCATGCCCAGCAAGGCGCCTATAGCACCCAGGCACAGCCCCTCTGTAATAATTAGTGTGAAAACTCCGGAGGTGCGATCACCTAATGCCAACATTGTTCCAAATTCGCGTGTTCGCTCAAATAGGGTCATGTTGACACTATTGGCTACGCTGAGAAGAACCATGATCAAAATGATGAGCCTGAGTACTCCAAACTGGCGATCATAGAGTTCAACGGTTTTTTCATAAAAATCAGATAGTTTATTCCAGGACGTAACATCAAACCCTTTTGCTGAGAGGAGCTTTTGTAGCTTTATTGTCGTCTCGGCAGTCATGTTTGTGTCCTGGAGCATGACAACAAGCATGTGTGCAGCATCGGTGTCCATCAATGACTGAGCTGCATCAAGGGAAATGCGAATTGCCCGTGCATCAAAGTCTCTGGAAAAGCTTTGAAAAACTCCGATGACTTCGAAATCCAGGGTGTTTACAGCTCCTTGGGCAAGTGTTGCTAGAACCGTGACTCTGTCACCTACGACCAGGCCGAGACTCTTCGCAACTCCTTGTCCGACGACAATTCCGTACGAATCGGAGTTTTTGAGGCGGCGTCCCTCAACGAAGTGTAGATAGGTTCCGATATCGCTCTCAATATCTGGCTCAATGCCTTCCCCGATAATTCCAAGGTCGCGCTTTCCGTTATTTAAAGTCCCACTGAACGTGAGACGCGCACTTACAAGGCTGATAGCTGGAAAATTCTTGAGTTGATCCCTGAGGTCACCAGGGGCCTCGATCAGGTACTTTTCGGGCGCACGATTTTTCCCTTGACCATAATTCTGGCGGGTCACTTGGATGTGACCTGTTTGCGAGTGTACGATCGCCTCGCCTAGTTGTATGTAAATATCCTGTATAAAGCCACCAGCCAGAATTAGACCGGCAACACCTATGGCAATAGCGGCCAAGGTCGCAGCAGAACGTGCGCGATGTCGGAATACATTTCTCAAGGCAAGCCAGAAGTATTGGTCAGTTGGCATTATTGATTTGTTCGTAATGCATCGACGATTTTCATCCTGCTTGCCTTCCACGCGGGCATAAGGCTTGCGAGTAAGGTGGTGGAAATAGCCAAAACTAGACCGTCGACCGCAAGATTCCAATTAACCAGTATTTGGCCAGTAAAACCTCTGGTCATACCAGGTGGAGGAGGCATAGGAATGCCAACTGCCGAGATTAATTGGGACAGGATGTAGCCAATAAGCACTCCCAGTGCTCCTCCAACGATCCCGATCATGAACCCTTCGAGGATGAACATTCGCAGAATTTCGCTTCTGCGTAGGCCGAGTGCGAGGCTGGTTCCAATCTCCGTTGTACGCTCCAGCACGCTCATCGTCTGGGTATTGGAAATGGTCAGAATGATGATTAGGGCAATAATGAGCTTGACGACATCTATCTGCTTGGAAAAAAGTGTTACTGTTTTGTTGTAGAACTCAGCAAGTTCGTGCCACCTTATCAAGGCATATGAGCTTTCAGGTAAGGTAGATTTGAGTGCTTTGGTGACCTTCTCGGTATTTTCCGTAGCATCCAATAGTGCAATCCATGTCGTCGCACCATCGACGCGCATCAGCTTGCGAGCGACCAGAAGTGGCAGGCGCAATGCATTGTCATCGTATTCCTTGGTAATGGTGGCAAATGTTCCTCTGACTTTCACCTCGACGGCATTTGGGTTTCCGTTTGCGGAATTCACTAAAATAACGACGGTGTCTCCTACCTTGGCACCTAGGTTTTTTGCCAAGCCTTCACCAAGCAATACATTAAGTTCGCCTGAGCTTTTCAGGTCATCGCCGTCAATGATGGTGATGCGGGTGCTGATCGGATGCTCGCGTTCGGGGTCTATCCCTTCCCCGATGAATGGAATTGTTGCTTCTCCCAAACTAAGCAGGCCATTGAAGGCAAGACGGGAAGTTAGGGTTATTACGTTTGGGTTTTCCTCGATCAGGCGTTGTTCGGGCGATGCCGATGGGAGCAGGTAGGCGTATGGGTCAGCGATACCTTTTTCAAGATAACCTGGTCGAACGATTTGGATATGGCCAAGTTGGGAGTGTATCGTCGCCTCTCTCATATCGTGAAAAATCCACGCGATAAATCCGCCAGCTAGTAAGAAAGCAACAACACCACCCGCAACACTCAGTGTGGCAACTAGTGTTCGACGCGAATTGCGTCGAAGGTTGAGTATGGCGATCCTGAGGTCAGCCACGAGCTTGATCATTGGCGGTCTGTCGCGGTTTGGATAAGGTAATATTGGTCATAATAATCGTATTTTCATGAGGCGTTGAGAGCCATGGCTTTATTTGATTATCAAACAGCATTCTCGCGCAATATAGGGTGGGTGACGGAAGATGAACAGGCTCGCCTTAGAGAGGTACGAGTTGCAATAGGAGGCTTGGGTGGGGTGGGCGGCGTCCACTTGCTAACCTTGGCGCGCCTTGGTATCGGCGAGTTTTCGATTGCGGACTTCGATGTATTCGATATCGTAAATTTCAATCGCCAGGTCGGGGCAACGATGAGCACTCTGGGGCGTGCAAAAATCGTGGTGCTTGAGGAAATGGCTCGTGAAATCAATCCCGAAATAAATATCAGAGCTTTTCCGGAGGGGGTTTCTCCGGATTGCCTGGATGATTTTCTCGATGGTGTTGATGTGTATGTTGATGGACTGGATTTTTTTGCCTTTTATGCACGTAAAGTGACTTTCGCGGCGTGTGAGCGAAAAGGTATTCCAGTGGTAACTGCCGCCCCACTTGGTCTAGGGACCGCACTCCTTGTTTTTGCTCCGGGTGGAATGTCATTTGAGGACTATTTTGGCTTCGAAGGATGTGACGAAATGGAAATGGCTATTCGCTTCCTGGTCGGACTCTCTCCTGCGATGCTGCAGAGAGGGTATGTAGCCGATATGAGCAGAATAAATCTCGCCGAGCGGCGTGGGCCTTCTAGTATTGCAGCATGCCAGTTGTGCGCCGGGGTGGCGGCTATCGAGACGCTGAAATTGGCGCTGGGAAGGAAAGATATTCGGCTTGCACCTTGGGGGAGCCAGTTCGATGCCTACCGAATGCGCTATGTTCGTACATGGAGGCCGGGAGGGTACCGAAATCCGCTGCAGAGATTGATGCGCTATCTTGTTAGGCGACAATTGCACATGTAATTGGCGGTTTTACTCCGTATTTTTATCGGGAATAGATTCGGCGGATTGGAAAAAAGCATTTGTTGGCAAACGACGAGAACGTACAGGGATAGTCTTTGAAATCCCCACGCGGAAAAGCATATGAAGTTCCTCGTCGTGATTTAGGCCGAGAAGGTTCCTAATGTCTTCCTGCGCATTTTTCACAGGTTCGGTCCAGCGCGGATTTAGTTTTCCATTTTTCAGGCGGTTGCCCAAGTCTGTAATGGCGTAATACGGATGAACTGAGAATCCTTGCTGATTCAGGTGTATCCAAGTTCGCTGCATGCATTTGCCGGTATCCCAAATATCTTTCCAATTCGTTTTTCCGATAAATGCCACGATAGCTGGTGCTGTTATGAACGGTATGGTATCGGCAAGTGCCATAAGCTTGTATAGCCCCAGTCTATTGAGAAATTTCATTCGCTTCCATGGGGCAATGCCATGCATGAAAAGGCGCCCTCCTGGCGGCAGGTGCAAGGTTGAAACATCAAGTCCGGTACCATTGCTTGCTTCCTCGTCAGTCCAACGTAAGCTCGAGAAAAGCCACTCGTGAAGTTCCTGATTGTTGAAACGGGCTTCGCAACACGATTTCAGACTTGAGGCCAGTATGCTGATATCTGAAGGCTGGGTAATTGCCAAAACTTTGCAATCTGACTCGCCTGAAGGAAGGCCTGGTATTGCTCCACCGAATGCTTTGAATGGATGGCGATTGGTGTGCCTTGAGGTAATGCAGGAGTAATCGCTATCCGGATTGGCAAGCACTATCGTGCTTTTCGGAATGTCCAAAATCCAGGTTTTCTCATTGGCGCGAACTATGGATTGGCTTGTTGGCTGTCCTCCGAGCTTTAGCAGAGTATCGATTGTTTCTTGCAGCGCCCCGCCCGAAATGAGAGTGGCGTGTCCAAATGCTCCGAATGGGTCTGGTGTGTTAGAGCGGTGGAAATATCGTATGGAGAGTATTTGCCCATCGTCCGAAACAAGCCATGGCTGACTGTTGTCTGCTGAAGGTGCTGTTGAGACAATAGAAATGAATTGGTCGATATTCATGAGACGGTATGCGTTCTCCTGAGTGGCGAAAATTCACAAATACACTGAAACGAGTTGGGAAACGACTATGTAGTATAAATCGTCCCTTTCACCTTCGTAGCGAGTTGGCATTGTCGGGGTAAAAAAAATCCCCGGGGGAACTCCCGAGGATTTTTATTTCCAAATCCAATGGATTTGGAAGCGGTCTTAAGTTAGCAGGCAGCGATCTTGCGACGCTTACTGCCGAAGCCGAGACCCATCAGGCCAAGACCGGCCAGTGCCAGCGTGCCAGGTTCCGGAATGACGGAACCCCGAATGTCTGCACTGCCCGCGACGCAAGATGCGCCCTCAAGACGGGTGCACTCGGTCGGATGCGGTGCGCCGGAGTTTATGCCTGCGCGGCCTGACGTATCAAAGGCAAAGTCGGCATTGCCGCCGCCGAAGGCGGCCAAGATGCTGTCGGTGTCAAAGTTGATATTTGCCAAACCACTGCCGAGTGTATCGACATCCCAAAGACCGCCTCCGAAGAACTGGAACTGGGCGCCAAGCAGGTCGCCGGAAGCTGCGGTGGAGGAAAGCGTGTTGCCAAGCGCATCAATATCATGACCGATAAGGTTCAGGAACAGTGCGCCATTTGATGCAGCAGCAAGATCCGCAGCAGAACTGGCGGACATGAACGGATTAAAGTCGTTGTTGCCACCGAAACCAAGATAAACACTCACTGCGCCACCAGTGAAAGTGGCTGCCCCTGAACTGATTGAACTGACGAAGTAGCTGTCAAATGTGAAGGTCAGTTCGCAACCGGTGCACAGGCTGCTGATTGCGGTGCCGTTGATTTGGGTGATTTCCCCGTAGCCCTTTAGTTCCTGGCCCACAGCGGTAACAGCATTTTCATACACGGATGCGACTTGGAAGTTAAAGGTACCCGGCATGTCGATGGAACCACCATCGCCATACATGATTACTCCTGCGGAAGCATATTGCGTAGCCAGTGCAGCACTTACGGCAGCGGCTAATTTGATGAACTTTTTCATGATTTGCTCCATTGGAAATCTGATGCTTATAAAGTGTTACGGTGGGGTATAAGCATGTGGCATGCCATGTGTTTTAACTATATGATTTATTGTGATTTGTATTGTACCCATAAGGAGGGTGGTTGAGTCGGTGTAAGAAATCCCGACACGCTGTTAATTGCCGCCTAGAAACTGTGACGGATTTCCGAATAGACGCGGTCCATGGCTTCGTACTGACCGAACATTCCCAGTTGTGGGCCGTGGAATACATCGGCGCCAAGTATCCAACGCCAGTTCCGTTCGAAGTTCCAGCTCAGACGTGGGCGGAATAGCCAGTCGGATCGATTCAGGCTGGAAATGAACAATGCCTGAGCTTCCCAGTTGGTGATGAATTTGCTATTCAAAAGAACGCTGTAGCCATTTTCGTTCCGGTCAGGAATGATGTTTGTGTCGTAATTGAGGAACTGGCGCTGAAAGACCTGAACATTGAGGCGCGTCTCGGCCGGTAGGGTAAAGTCAAGCCCGGCTGCCCAGTCCAGCGTGTTCTGACGAACGACGCCGTCGGTATCGGCGAAGTTCAGGCTGGTAAAGCTGCGGCCCTGAGTGTGGACGGCTTCTGCCTTGAAGACGACCTCACCGAAATCCTTGGAGACGGTGCCGCCGTATTGGTCGATGCGATCATGCCTTGCCTGGTAGGTAAAGGTGCTCGGTGCTTCGAATTGGCGGTAAAAAGTCGGGGTGATGTCGGTGCTGCGATAGTAAAAGCCGGAGATGTCCCAGCCATTTTTTAGGGTGGAGAGGCGTAGACCGTAGTTCATGTTGTCGGCGTTGCGTTCGGGGCGCTGTTCCGACAGATAGCGGACGTTGTAGCCGCTCGGTACTGGCTGATTGGGGAAGAAATCAGCCCCTGGTTTCCCGATGTTGTCGTAGCTGGCGACGGGAATCCACAATAGTTCGGCGTGGTAGTCGTCGGCAAAGTATTCGGCGCGGGCGGCCCATTGCGGGATGCGCATCTGGTCGAATTCGGGGAGGATGAATTCGCGAAGGTCGCGGGCGGAGACGACGTCTGCAAAGAAGAGGCCGACCATTTCTCCCCAGACTACGTGTTGCTTGCCGAAACGGAAATCCCAGTTGCCCGCGCTTACGTCGAGGTAGTTTTCGCGTAGTTCGATGTTGTAGCGCTGATTCTTTTCAACGTCAGCGGGGTAGAAGTCGTTGATGCTGTACGCGGCGTCGTAATCGAGACGAGCGCCCAGTTTCCATTTCAGCCCATCGCCGAGTTTTCCGTTGCTGCCGAGTTCGGCGCGGGTGCGAAGTTTTGACCAGTGTTCCGGGTTTCCGGTGGTCCGTGCTGCTTCAAACTGGACGAAACCCTTGATGCTTGGGTAGGGGCTGTTCGTGGCTGCTGATGCAATGGGCAGGTCGTCGCCGAACAGGTTGTCGCGGCTCGGTAAATCGTCAGCTGCATTTGCGCCAAGCGCCAGACAGCTGGCTGCCAGAATTGTGATGCGGTGGGCGTCTTTTTTAACGGTCACGGGGCGTTCCTGTTTATTCGTCGTCGGATTCGGTTGTGGCGCGAACGCGTGCCAGGTTCCAGGTTTTGTCTACTTCATTGCGCACGCCAAAAGCGGTTATGCAGCCGTCTTCCATCTGAACCAGGCGATCGGCACGATCGATGACTTTCTGGTCGTGCGTAGAAAATATAAAGGTGGTTTTCAGGTGGCGGTTGATTTTCTTCATCAGACTGAGAATCTCGCGGCCGGTTGCCTTGTCGAGATTGGCAGTTGGTTCGTCGGCCAGGACGATGCTTGGTTTGATGGCTAGGGCGCGGGCAATGGCCACCCGCTGGCGTTGTCCGCCGCTCAACTGGTTAGGACGGTGGTTGGCAAACTGGCTGAGTCCGACGATGTCGAGAAAATAGTCGACCCGCATCTTGCGTTCTTCTTTTGTTATGTCGGTGCGGCGCAACAAGGGGTACTCCACGTTTTCAGCAGCGGAAAGAACGGGAAGCAGATTGAAGGTCTGAAAGATGAAACCGATCGAGCGTGAGCGCAGGTCGGCCAATTCGTTGGCTGATTTTTCCGAGACGTCTTGTTCGTTGATGAAAATCTTGCCGCGAGTCGGCTTGTCGATACAGCCGATCAAGTTGAGCAGGGTGGTCTTACCGCTGCCCGAGGGGCCGGAGATGGCGAGAAAGACCCCGGCGTCAATGGACCATGTAATATCATTCAGTGCGTGGACTGTCTGCTCACCGAGCTGGTATTCCTTGAACACATGTTCGATGCGGACAACGCTCATGGCCGGTTGACACCGCAAATGGTTACATCGGAATAGTGCAGGAGAATATTCATGGTACGTAATGACTGCGTTCGGATTGGCGGCTGCTGGATTGCTTTGATGTCCGGCATTTTTCTGTTGCTCCAGTCACTGACCGTTGCGGCACAAGGTTCCTCTGTTGCGCCGACCGATGATGCGATTGCTCGCAGTATAGTTGAAAAGGCGGACAAGGTTCGCTTTCCCTCTGAAGCCTTCCAAGTTGACATTGTAATAAATTCCCTGCGTCCGGACAAAGACGCTGACATGCGCAAATACCGCGTTCTTTCAAAGGGTAACGAGAACACGGTTATCATGGTGACCGAGCCTGCTTCGGAGCGTGGGCAGATCATTCTGATGAGGGGGCGCGATCTGTGGGTGTTCATGCCGGAGGTGTCGCAGCCGATACGGATTTCGCTGGCGCAGCGCTTGACCGGACAGGTAGCCAATGGCGATCTGGCGCGGGCCAATTTTGCAGGTGACTACAACCCGAAAATCATCGGCAGCGAAAAAATCGGTAATGATTCATTTCAAATTCTTGAGTTAATTGCCGTCGACCGTAGCGTTACCTATCAGCGCGTTGTTTATTGGGTCAATGAGAAATCGGGGTGGCCGCTGAAGGCTGAGTTTTATTCGCTGTCGAACCGCCTGATGAAGAAATGCAGCTATGAGAATTTCCAGACCTTGGCCGGGAGGGTGCGTCCGACGCGGCTGGTCATGGAGGACGCGCTGCGTAGTGGTGAAAAATCGGTTCTCGACTATAGCGGCATGAAGCTGCGCGACCTGCCGGACAAGATTTTCACCAAGGAATACCTGAAAAAGCTGGATTGAGCTTCCTCGATATTTCGCCGGCCACGGCAGCACGGAATCGAGCTGGTTTTAGCTCGCGGCCTCGGCGGCGTGCTGGTCGGCGAGGATGTTGCCCCGGCAGCTTGAGTGCCCTTTTATCCAGCACACCGTCGCGTTGGCCAATGTCATGACGAGATCTGCCTGGGCGAGCATTTGCTGCAACTCGGGATCCTGCTCCAAGCCCTCGATTTTGCTGCGGTTGAGTCTGCTCACGGCGTCCTGATTGTCCGAAAACAAGGCGAGCGGAAGGCTTGGGAACAGGTCTCGCGCCAGTTCCAGGGCAAAAAGGGTGGCCTGCAATTCGAGTTCGTTGCTGCCGATGACGGGCACTGTTCGCGATCTGATGACCGCGTCGCTGTTCGGTGTGGCAAAGAGAACCGCCGCCAGTCCGCCATGCCGTTTCTGGCTGGCATCGCTGAAGACCTGCAGGTACCCGGCGTAGAGCGGGGCGAGTCGCACAGGCAGTGGGTGCGCCGACGGGTGAATGACGCGGACAGTCTTCTTTTTTCGTCTTTTCGGCATGGTGGCTGCAAGCATAGCCGAAACGCCAGCCTTGAAAAGGCGAAAGCCTCGTACCGGGGGAAGTACGAGGCTTTCTGGACGGCCCGGGGAGGGGGAGGTGGGTAGGGCCGTCAGGGCTGATGTCTGGTCAGCGCATGTGTCCAAGATAAGGGTCTGGGCCGCGGACTTCAAGTAACCGTTTGCAACAGTGCGTGTCGTTGTGTGCGTAGCCATATTGCGCCGCCGCCATCGGCTTTCTTGTCAAGGGCGGCGCGGTGGTCACGCTGCCGGCTGCCCTTTTGCGCAGAGCACCCGGGCATGATGGCGCAAATGCTCTTCGATGAAACTGGCGATGAAGTAGTAACTGTGGTCGTAGCCGTGCTGCATGCGCAAATCGAGCGGGTGGCCGGCCGCCAGTGCGGCAACCTGCAAGACCTCCGGTTTGAGCTGGATGGTCAGGAACTGGTCGCGGTCGCCCTGGTCGATCAGGATTGGCAGCTTTTCGGCGGCAGTGGCAATGAGTTGGCTGGCGTCCCATTCGCGCCATTGCGAGCGGTCTTGGCCGAGGTAGCGCGAGAAGGCTTTTTCGCCCCAGGGCACGATCGTTGGGTTGCAGATCGGCGCGAAGGCGGACAGCGACAGGTAGCGGCCCGGATTGCGCAGGGCGCAGACCAGCGCGCCATGGCCGCCCATCGAATGGCCGCTGATGCCGCGCTTGTCGGAAACCGGAAAGCTCGCCTCGATCAGCGCTGGCAGTTCGTGCACGACATAGTCGTGCATCCGGTAATGCTGCGCCCACGGGGCTTGCATCGCGTTGAGGTAGAAACCGGCGCCGTGGCCGAAATCCCAGCCACCATCCGGGTCGCCCGGTACATCATCACCGCGCGGGCTGGTGTCGGGGGCGACGATGACCATGCCGAGTTCGGCGGCCACCCGCTGGGCGCCGGCTTTCTGCATGAAAGTCTCGTCAGTGCAGCTCAGGCCGGACAGCCAGTAGAGCACCGGCAGCTTTTCGCCGCTTTCCATCTGCGGCGGCAGATAAACCGAGAACACCATGTCGCAGTCGAGCGTGGCCGAGCGGTGCCGGTAACGCTTGGTCCAGCCGCCGGCGCTTTTTTGACAGGAAAGGTTGTCGAGCGTCATGGTCGGTGCCTTAGAAATGAATGACGGTGCGGATGCTCTTGCCTTCGTGCATGAGGTCGAAGGCCGTGTTGATCTCTTCGAGTGGCATGGTGTGCGTGATGAAGGTGTCGAGGGGGATTTCGCCGGTGCGCGCCTTCTCGACGTAACCCGGCAACTCCGTGCGGCCCTTGACGCCGCCGAAGGCCGAACCGCGCCAGACGCGGCCAGTAACGAGCTGGAACGGGCGGGTGGCAATTTCCTGGCCGGCCCCGGCCACGCCGATGATGGTCGATTCGCCCCAGCCCTTGTGGCAGCACTCGAGCGCGGCGCGCATGAGATGCACGTTGCCGACGCACTCGAAGGAGTAATCGACGCCGCCGTCGGTCATGTCGACAATGACATCCTGGATCGGCCTGGCGCAATCCTTGGGGTTGACGCAATCGGTAGCGCCCAGCTGGCGGGCGATCTCGAATTTGGCCGGGTTGATGTCGATGGCGATGATGCGCGCCGCCTTGGCCATCCTGGCGCCGATAATTGCCGCCAGCCCGATGCCGCCCAGCCCGAAGACGGCGACGGTGGCGCCTTCTTCCACCTTGGCGGTGTTGAGCACGGCGCCGATGCCGGTGGTGACGCCGCAGCCGAGCAGACAGACCTTTTCGAGCGGCGCATCCTTCGGAATCTTGGCCAGTGAGATTTCCGGCAACACGGTGTATTCGGAGAAGGTCGAGCAGCCCATGTAGTGGTAGATCGGCTGGCCCTTGTAGGAAAAGCGCGTCGTGCCGTCCGGCATCAATCCCTTGCCCTGCGTGGCGCGCACGGCCTGGCAAAGGTTGGTTTTGCCCGACAGGCAGAATTTGCACTTGCCGCATTCGGCCGTGTACAGCGGAATGACGTGGTCGCCGACGGCGAGCGAGGTGACGCCTTCGCCGACGGCTTCGACAATGCCGCCACCTTCATGGCCGAGGATGGCCGGGAAAAGGCCTTCCGGATCGTCGCCGGACAGCGTGAAGGCATCGGTATGGCAGACGCCGGAAGCGATGATGCGGACCAGAACTTCGCCGGCCTTGGGTGCTTCGACGTCGACTTCGACGATTTCCAGGGGCTGGCCGGCAGCAAAGGCGACGGCGGCGCGGGATTTGATCGACATGGCTGAACTCTCGGAATGATGACAATGGCGCTGAGTATAATTAGCGCTTGGTTGCGGATAAATTGCCATTCAAGGAATGATTGTTGCTGAATGGGGATAATCGACTTCGCCGGAGAGGGCGCCGAAAATGAGTCGTTGGGAAGGCCTGGATGAATTCGTCGCCGTCGCAGAGTGCGGCAACTTCTCGCGCGCCGCCGAGCACCTGCGTCTGTCGTCGTCGCAT
>Ga0209211_10003854_pt1 | contig 23956 bp, 22 predicted proteins | sample RifGroA2_FD_183992 | JGI IMG/M metagenome (GOLD analysis project Ga0209211, IMG submission 183992) | Groundwater microbial communities from Rifle, Colorado, USA - Groundwater A2 (SPAdes) (version 2) | ecosystem: Environmental > Aquatic > Deep subsurface > Groundwater | place: Rifle, Colorado...
TCCAGCTTCTATTGTTTCAATAGCATTTCCAACTAAAGTAATTATAGGAGCAGTTGTATCAACAACATTTACAGTTCTTGTAATTTGTGTTGCAGGATTTCCACTTGAATCCATTACATCATAAGTCACAAAGTAAGTCCCAATAGTATTTGTATCAACAGGATTTACAGTTATAATATTTCCAGTAATATCTCCGTCATAATTATCTAATGCAGTTGCACCATCGTCAACATATGGAGTAAAGACTTCAACATCAATTGAGCTACTTCCAACTAAAGTAATTATAGGAGCAGTTGTATCTACAACATTAACAATTCTTGTAACTTGAACAGCATTATTTCCAGAACTATCATCAACATCATAAGTTACAATATAAGTTCCAAGAGTATTTGTATCAACGGGATTTACAGTCACAATACTTCCAGTAATATCTCCGTCATAATTATCTAATGCAGTTGCACCATCGTCAACATATGGAGTAAAGACTTCAACATCAATTGAGCTACTTCCAACTAAATTAATTACCGGAGGAGTTGTATCAACAACATTTACTGTTCTAGTAATTTGCGTTGCAGAATTTCCTGCCTGATCTTGAACATCATAAGTTACAATGTAAGTTCCAATGGTATTTGTATCAACAGCAGAAGAATCAATAATAATATTTGAATTAATTAAAGGATCTAGATTATCTGTGGCAGTAGCACCAAATTCGATATAAGGATCAGAAAGAGCTTCAAGAGTAATTGGATCAGCCCCATTTAAAATTAATACTGGATTAGTTATATCTCTAATAATTGTTCCAGAAAGATTTACTTCACGAATTGTTGTTCCGTCTGGATCAACATCTTTTGCATAAGCAGTCCAGACATAATTACCTTCATATTTATTTCCTCCAACTAAAGTGTAGATATCTTGTTCAGATAAAGTATCAGAAACGTTACTTAATGTATTTTGATTAAATTCAATATCATATTTATTTTTTATTTTCCAAAGGAAATATTTATCAGAACCGCCCCAATAGAAACCCTTGTTTAATTCATTTAAATTAAATTGAAAAGACAAAATATCTAAATTTGTATAAGCTAAATTTGTAGATGGAATTACATAATTTAAAACGGGTGAGATGTTATCAACCCAAAAAGTTATTTCAGCATATTCTGTTTGATTTGTATAACCAACAACTGAAACATTCAAGGTGTTCCATCCCTGTATTATTTTTGAGGGGGCAAGATATACTGGATTAGTTGTGATTAACTCTCCATCTATATCATTATTAATATTAAATTCAAAGGAACTTTGTAAATCAGATTGATTAATTCCAGAAAAACTCCAGCTAAAACTATTTGGTTTGCTTCCAAAGTAACTTCCATTTATTGGATTTGTGATTTGCACATCCCAAGCGCTAACAACACCAATTAATAAAATGGTTATTAAGACTCCATATATCATCCCTCTCTTCATAAATAAATAAAAAACAATCTTCTTTATAAATATTTCCCAACTCCAGCGAATAGTTTAAAAAATTAAGTTTCTCTTTATTAAAATGGAAAAATACAGGAAATCTGTTTTCGTTGTTGTTTATAGAAGAACTCCAAAAGGAATTAGATATTTATTATTAAAAAGAAAACTTCATTGGAGAGGCTGGGAATTTCCAAAAGGCGGGGTAAATCCAAAAGAAAAAATGCAAGATGCAGTGAAAAGAGAATTAAAAGAAGAAACTGGGCAATTTTCATTAAATATTCAGTCGCATAATTTTTCTGGAAAATATCTTTACAAAAAAGAATTTCAGGACAGAGGAAAAATAATTGGCCAAACTTTTTCTTTATATTCCACAGAAATAAAAAATTCAGAAATTGTTTTAGATGGAAGAGAGCATTCAGATTATTTATGGGCATCATATTCTGAAGCGAATAAAAAATTAACTTATCAAAACCAAAAAAAATGTTTGGAAATTGTTAATGAGATTTTAAAAAAGAATAATCTTTAAAATAATAATTTTTTACAAAAACTCTTTAATAGATTGATTTGTTTTAAGCCCGTCAAGAATAATCTTTCTTCTTTCGTATGGGACATTCACTTTTGAAAATGTTGAAAGATTTTTTATTCCAATCTTTAATGTTTCCATTGCTTCATATCTATCTTTTCCGTAAAAATTTACCACATATCTCTGGCCATCTGAATTCTTAAAAATAATACCTTCTATACTTTCAGTTTTTATTTCCTTATTCTTTACTATTTCATAAAAAGTGTGATAGCTCATTTCCAGACTATCTCTTTTGTCTTTTTAAAGTTTTATGAACTGAAAAGTATAAAAACTTCCGATATTATTTTTTAATTATGAATTTTAGAAACTTTGAAACTTCCTCAGGAAAATTAGTTTTGGCTGGAAAAGATGCAAAAAACAATGAAGAATTAATTGTTCAGATTTCTCCGGAAGAAGATGTCTTTCACACTGCAAAACCCGGAAGCCCGTTTGTAAATCTTAAATCTAAAAATTCTTCCAGCAAGGACATAAAAGAATCTGCAATTTTCTGCGCCGCGAAAAGTCAGGATTGGAGAGATAATAAATCCAATGTTGAAGTCCATTGGTTTAAAGGGAAAGATATTTTAAAAAGAAAAGAAATGAAGCTTGGAACTTTTGAAGTTAAAAAATTTAAAAAAATTAAAATAAAAAAAGAGGAAATTGAAAAATTTTTAAAAAATGTTAATTAGACAAATGCAATTAGGCAAACAGGGAATCACTGAAAATTTTATTAATGGTTTAAAAAATCAGTTTAAGGATTCACAAGTTATGAAAATTTCTGTTTTAAAATCCGCTACCAGAGACAGGGGAGAAATTATAAAAATTAAGGACGAGCTATTAGAAAATCTTGGAAAAAATTTTACAGGAAGAATCATCGGCTTTACAATTATTTTGAGGAAGTGGCGTAAGGCAAGAGTGGAATAATTTTAATTAATAAAATAAAAAAATTCTGAAGTTTTGAAAATTTTAACTACATTCTGTTTTTGAAAATGTTTGTCATCAGACCAAATTGGACAATTAAAAGCAAGAGCTGTTGCAATAAAAATAACATCATCTTCATCAATATTCCCTATAATTTCATAAGCTTGTTTTTTATAATCAACTACGACATCCGTCGGAATTATTCTCACATATTTCAATAATCTTAATAATAAAACATAAAATTCTTTTTCAGAATAACCTGCTTTTTTAATTATTTCTTTTTTATGATTGTAAATTTCTTCTAATTCAAATTCCGGGAAAAGAAAATTAATTTTAGAATTTGTAATAATCTTTCTTGTTAATCCTTTTTTAATTAGACCAGACATAAAAATATTAGTATCAATCACGAGCGTATTCATAAAATCTTTTGCCAGCAGTTCTTTTTATCTTTTTGCTAATTTCATCTACATCTTTTTTGGTTAATTTGCTTTTAGACGCAATTTTATTCATTACTTCTAAATCTTCTATTTTTTGCTGTATTGCTTTTCTTGCCACTTCACTCCATCTGACATCTCTGAACATCTTCATTTTTTTATGTATTTCGTCTGGAATTGATAAAGTCATGTTTGTCATACTTATTTATGTGTATTCAAGTATTTAAGTTTTTTGGTATGAAAGATTTTTTTGAGGAAGTGGCGTAAGGCAAGAGAATAGAGTTTTGCAGAATATAAATAATTAAAAATAACAAAATGAGAAAATCTTAATGGGAGAGATAAAAAAATTATATAATAAAGACGAGATTTCTATAAGTTTTGATGCAAAAAGACAAGGTTATTGGTTAGGCATAGTAAATTTAAATTATTTTATTGATGTGCGAGTTTATCAGGATATTGGAAGGTTTGCTGGATTAACATTAGTTAATCGATTAAATTCATATGATGAAAGAATATTTCAAAGTTTAAAAGAAAATAAAATTTTTAGACCAAAATTAGAAGATGCTTTTTCTGCGGTTAGAGCAATTGAACAAAGAGAATTTGAACAATTTAAAAAGGCGAATAATTTATAAACCACTTATTTCTTTTCCATTCAGGTTAATTAACTGAAAAAGTTAATCTATTGTCGCAAGATGAGCCTAAAAGTAAAATGTCAGAAGAAAAATTTAATCCAGTTTATGAAATTTCAGCTCAGGAATATAATTTAAAATTAGCAGATGCTTTGAAAGAAATTCCTGAATTTAAAGAGCCTGAATGGGCGCAGTTTGTTAAATCCGGTTCTTCAAAAGCAAGACCAATCAATGACCTCAATTTTTGGCATAAAAGAGCAGCAAGTATTCTTAGGCAAATTTATAAAAAGGGTATCGTCGGGGTCAATAGATTAAGAACAAAATATGGAAGCAGAAAGAATAGGGGAATGAGGCCGGAGCAATTCAGAAAAAGTTCAGGCAAGATAATAAGAACAATTCTTCAACAAGCAGATGCAGTCGGGTTTACTGAAATAGCAAAAACAATTAAGGGAATTAGAAGCAAAAGACCAGGAAGACAACTTACTCAAAAAGGGAGGTCATTCTTAGAAGGAATCAAATGACCGCTCATTCATTCGCCAAAGCGTGGTCAAATGAAAGGGAAATCCTTTCTGGAGAGCATAAAATAAAATGACAGAAAAAAAAGAAAAAATAAAATCAAAATCAAAGGAAATAAAAAAGACAGAAGGTAAAATTAAGAATTCTGAAATAAAGGTGAGAAGAATAAAAAAACTTTTTAAAAAACAAAAAAGAAAGATTTCTTTTAAAAGAGTTGTTCCTGGAAAAAAAGAAAAACTTTCAAAACAAGGAAGAAGAACAAAATGGGCTCCCGTTTGGGTTATTCTTAAAAAATTCGGACCTGGAAAAAGAATTCATCCGTCTGCAATCACTCGTTATAAACGTTCGTGGAGACATGGAAAATTAAATATTAGACCAAAGAAAATGAGGCCTTTGCATTACGGATAAAATGGAAACACAAAAATCAGAAAAATTTGAAAAAGAATATGTAATTCCTCTTAGAGAAAAAATTCGCGTTTCACCAAGATTTAAAAAAACCCCAAAAGCTGTTAAAACAATTAAGGAATTTTTAGTGAAACATATGAAAGTTTATGACAGAGATTTAAATAAAATAAAAATTGACAAATATTTAAATGAATATTTATGGTTTAGAGGAATTAGAAAACCCCCCTATAAAGTAAAAGTTAGAGCAAGAAAGGAAGGAGAAATTGTAAAAGTTGAGCTTGTTGATTTGCCGGAAAAATTAAAATTCAAAAAAGCAAGGGAAGAAAAGAGAGAGCAAAAAGGAGCTGAAACAGCAAAAAAGAAAAAGGAAGAAAAAAAGCCTGAATTAAAGAAACCTGACGAGGAAAAATCTGAGGATTCCCCAAGGGATGACTCTGGTGAGTCTAAAAAATCCGAAGACAAGGATAAGGATGGAGTAGAAGATAAAAAAGAAGAAACAGAAAAAAAGAGCGCCGTTGTTGAGCAAGGCGAGAAATATGAAAAAGCCGAATATAAAAAACAAAAACATCTTTCAAAAACAAAAACTCCTGCTAAAGAAAGAGAGGAAGAAAGAACTTCAAATAAAACTTATTAATTAACTTCAATTCAACATCATCTCCAATTTCCAATCCAACTTCATCAACTTTTCCGGAATTTATTTCTAAAACATACAACGCTTTTTCGTCGCTGGAATAAGTTTCACAAATTTCTTCTAAGCAAGGTTGAACGTTATGTTCAATAAAAATAATTTTTTTGTTTGAATTTATCCAGATTATATCTAAGGGAATTAAGGTGTTTTTCATCCAGAAATTATGAAAATTTTCTTCTGGAAAAACAAATAACATTCCAGAATTTTTTTCTAGATTTTCGCGAAACATCAACCCTTTTGAAAGTTCTTCGGAAGTTGAAGCAATTTCAACATCAAAACATTTTTCAGAAAAACAAACTTTATTTTTGTTTGAATTAAAGTATAGAAATAATAAAATTAAAATAATTAAACCCATAATTAAAAGATAAAAATTTCTTTTTTTCATTTCAAAATCTTCCCGGTTTCTTCATACCAAAGATATAAATCAAGCTCTCCGAGGGTTAAATTAGTTTTTTTTGCAATTTGCTTTAATAAATTTTCAATTTCAAGATATTTTTTAGGGGTTAATGATCTTGATTTTGGAGCTTCAATCAAATCATGTTTAACCAATAAATCAACAATATGAAAATCAATTATTGCCGAGTTTTTATAACCGATATTTCTTAAAAAGTGCGAAGCTTCTTTCATACCAAGCCCTTTAATCTCCTTGACAAGATCTTCCCGTTTTTTTAGTTCGTTTTTATTTTTTAAGATTTCTTTTAAATCATTTATTTTTTTTCTTGCAAGAAGAATATATTTTGCTCTTGCATTTGGAAATCTATGCCCTAATTCAGAAAGTTTTTTTGCTAAATCTATTTCAGACAGAACCAAAAATCCATCGCCAATTTCTTTTTGAATTTTAATCCCACCCTGCGCAGAAAAATTTGCAGTAAGGAGACAAAAACATAATTCTTTGAAGATTTCATTTATTGATTTTTTTCCTAATTCAGAAAATTCTTTTATGCGGGAGTCAATTGTATTTTTTATTTCAGAATTTTTTAGGTTTTCAATTATTCTAATTAGGGATTGCATTTTATAGTTTATTTTTTCAATTCTTTCTGTTAACTTCTGGGAATTGAAAGCGGAGGGTGGGACTCGAACCCACGAAAAGAAGCTCTGCAGGCTTCCGCAGTAGCCGCTGTGCCACCTCCGCATTGAAAGACACCTAACGGTTTCTTTCATAAACTTCCCTTAAATTTGTTTTAAGGAAAATGCCCGAGATGGGATTTGAACCCATGACCTACTGCTTAGAAGGCAGTCGCTCTATCCAGGCTGAGCTACCCAGGCATAATATTAAACAAAATAAAATACTATTTAAGTTTTATCAGCATGGGGCTTTGTAAAAAGTTTTGATTTTTTTACTAAATTTTAGAAATACAAATTAAAAAAACAAAAAATAATTTTCCTAAACCTCAACAACATCCAAATCCTTGACTAAATAACTTTCTTTGAAAAATTTTTTGGCTTCATTTAAAATTTGGTTTAAATTTTTTTCATATCTTGAACTAATATGTGTTAAAATTAATTTTTTGACTTTTGCTTTTTTTGCAATGTTAGCTGTTTGATTGACGGCCATGTGCATGCGCTCTCTTGCTTCTTTTTCTAATTCAGAACCAAAACTAGATTCACAAATAAATAGCTCAGCATTTTTAACAAAAGGCTCAATTCTTGAATTCATAGCAGTGTCTAAAATCACTGAAATTTTTTTTCCTTTTTCAAAATAAACAAAATCTTTTGATTTGTATTTTTTTCCATTATAAATTATGTCTTTACCTTCTTTCAAATTTTTAATTAAAGGACCTAAAGGCAATTTTGATTTCTCAAGTTTTTTCTTGTCAATCCTCATTTTATCTTTAATTATAAAATTATATGCATTTGCAGGAGTTCCATGTTCCATTTGTTCTGCTTCCAAATAAAAATCAGATGTTTCAAAAAATTTGCTTTTATTAATAATTTCTTCAACTTTAATTTCATATTTTCCAACGAAATTAAATATCTTCATAATTTCTTCAATATATTTTTTAGTTCCTCTTGGTCCATAAATGTAAAGAATTTTATTATAACCGCTTAAAGCCAGAGTTTGCAATAATCCCGGAATTCCTAAAACATGGTCGCCGTGCCAGTGAGTAATTAAAATTTTAGTCAGCTTGCATGGATTTAATTTTGCTTTGCGAAACTGCCTCTGGGTTCCTTCTCCGCAATCAATTAAAATATTTTCTGCGCCGTAATTTAACAAAATAGAAGTATGATTTCTTCTAGCGCTGGGAATCGCGTCCGATGTTCCTAAAAAAGTTATTTTAAGTTTGTTTGACATTATAAAAGTAATAAAAAAGGATTAATAAATTTATCAGAGCCAAGCTAATTCAAAATCCTAAATTGCGAAAATCTAAAGGAACGCTGAAGAGTAATCTAACTTCAAAGCAATTGAAGCGGAGAGATAAAAATTATTGTATCTCCTCTAAGAAAAGTCAATCCTAAACTTTTTTTAGTTTCTCCGTTTTCCATCTCTTTCACATTATCCAATACCAAATTGATATGGATATCAAAAGCCAATAAAGTTCCTATAAACTGCTTTCCACCTTTCAAATTCACCGAAACTTCCTTGTTCTTGGAATTATTCAGCAAATCCAAAGGTCTAGTTATTGCATTAGCCATTTTATTTATTAAATGGATACACGAAATCTTTTGATTTCAGTATAGCCATGTTCTTATTGAAGATAAATTGTTTTTAAAGTTTTAGTTTCAAAAGATTAAACGATAAATTAAAAACATTTATAAATCTCAACCTAATTCCATCATCATGAAACTTGGAAGAAAAATAACTGGCGGAAAATATCTTAAAAGAAGAAAAAAGAAAAAGTATGAAAAACTCGGGCAAGAAAAAATAGTTAAGTTAGGCAAGCAAGAAAAAAGAAAAATAGTCAAAACAAAAGGCGGAAATAAAAAAGTTTTTTTATTAAGCGGTAAGAGAGTTAATATTCAACAAAACAATAAATCAAAAATAGCTGAAATAAAAAATGTTCTTGAAACACCTTCAAATAGATTTTTTGCAAGGCAGAATATTCTAACAAAAGGGACAATTGTTGAAACAGAACTTGGAAGAGTAAGAATAACAAACAGGCCAAGCCAGGAAGGGGTTATTAACGGGATTTTGGTTGAATGATTTTCTTAGCATTATAAATCTTCTTTTTACTAACTATTTTTCTCCCAAAAATCCAAAAAAACCTACCAAAAGCCTTTTAAACCCACTGAGATTTCTTTATAAACTTTGCGTTAAATTTATAAACTAATTTTAAAATGAGCACCCCCATAAAAAAATGCCCGGAATGTGAAAGTATTAATTTAACTTATGATTCTCATTTAGGTGAAATAATTTGTAATGACTGCGGTCTCGTCATTGAAGAAAAAATGGTTGATACCGGCATGGATCTATCTGGAAAGTTTGATAAGTCAGAAAAAAAAGGCCGCGGGGGAGCGCCAATGTCAATGCAAAAATTTGATAAAGGTCTGACAACAAACGTCGGAGAAATTTCAGATATTTACAGATTAGAACCAAAACAAACGCGAAAATTCTTAAGATTAAAAAAATGGCAGGAAAGAGTTTCAACTTCTATTGAAAGAAATTTAAGACTTGCAATGGCAGAATTGAGAGTTACTGCTTCTTACTTAACTCTTCCAAATGTCGTCAAAGATGAAGCTGCAAGAATTTATAATTATGTATTGCAAAGAGGTCTTGTCCGCGGAAGAAGCATGGAATCAGTAATCGCGGCTTGTTTATATGCGGCGTGTCGTTCTTATAATATTCCAAGAACTCTCGATGAAATGGCAACAGCCTCGGATATAGAAAGAAAAGAGATTGGCAGAACATATCGATTTATAATAAGAAAATTAGGAATAAGAGTAAAACAATCTTCCCCAAAAGATTATATATCAAGATTCTCGTCGGTGCTAAAACTTGCGCCAAAAACACAAAATGAAGCATTGAAATTATTAAAAGAAGCCGATAAAGTTGAACTGACTTCCGGGCGCGGACCAGCAGGAATTTCTGCAGCAGCGTTATATGTAGCTGCTTTGATGAATGACGAGAAAAAAACACAAAGAGAAGTTGCAGATATTGCGGGAATAACAGAAGTAACAATCAGAAATCGTTATAAAGAATTAATTGAAAAACTTGGATTAGAAGAAAAAATTAAGGCAAAAGAAGTAGAATCTAAAAAAAAGAAGAATGATAAATAAAATTTATTTTTTATTTAAATTTTTTACCACGACAATTTCTTTTAATAAAAATAATTCCAAACAAAATACGCTCTTTAAAAAATGCAGATTAATTCTAAATTAGATTAAATCTTTTTCTTTAACATGATAACATCCCGGATGACAAACAGCGACGCTGCCTGCTTTATTAGCCAATCTTACGCATTCTTCTAATCCTTTTCCTAAATTATAAAAATGAGCAAATGCTGCGATGACGCTATCTCCGGCACCGGTTACATCTTTTAATTCTTCAATTGGTTTAGAATGGTAGCTAAAAGAATCTCCATTTAATCCAAAATAGGCAATGCCTTTAGATGCTCTTGTTAAGAGAATATTAGAATTTAAAATTTTAGTTAATGTTTTTGCCGCCTTTAAATCGTCATTTTCTTTAACCATCTCTCTGACTTCAATAGAGTTTGGTTTTATTAAAAAAACATCTTTATAAAATTTAATATTATCTTTTTTAGGGTCAACTAAAATTGGAATATCCAACCCCTTTAATCTTGACATTAATTTTGAATTTATTATTCCTTTATTATAATCAGAGATAATAATAAAATTAGAATTTTTTGCTTCCTCAACTATCTCTTCAACATGATTTTTTCCAATTTCTATTTTGTTTTCAATATCAAATCTAAAATGGTATCTTCCGTCTAAAATATCTAAGGCGCGAGTTTTAACGACAGTTTCTCTTCTTTCGTCATAAATAAATTTGTAAGGAATATTTAATGTTTTTAAAGAATCGGTTAGGATTTCAGAATCCGCATCCTTGCCAACCAAACTTACAAGATTAAAATCTGCTTTTAAAGAAGCTAAATTCGCTGCAACATTTCCTGCTCCTCCAGGTTTATGAATTATATTTTTTTTGCTGGAAATATAAGCCGGCGCCGAACTCTCCGGATTAATTCTATTTTTACAATAATAATATCTATCAAGCATAACATCCCCAATAACAACTATTTTTGCCATATTCATAATCAAAAAACGGCATTTAAAACTTTTATTATAAAAAAACATAATCTTTTATATATACATCTTCTAAGAAAAATAATGCGGGAATGCCGGAGAACTCACGCCCACGTTTGTGATACAGAATTTTGTCCTTCGGGATGAAATCAAACGTAAACGTTCGGGTCAAACTAGTTTTCCCATCTTGCAAAAATAAAAACAATATGCGGGAATGCCGGAGTGGTCAAACGGAATTGGCTTAGGACCAATTAGCTTAGTGCTTGCCTAGGTTCGAATCCTAGTTCCCGCATTTATGGATTTGTAAAATCCATTAGGGTTCCTTATTAATTTCGAATCCGAGAGTTTTGCTTTTAGCTATTTTTAGTTTCATTTCAAAAGTAAAGCTCGAGCAGGTCTCCTGCATTATGCAATCTTTAGATTGCATTTTATTTTTGATGAGAACCTGGTTCGACGAGCAACTCTGAAATTTCTAATAAATGAGCAGAAAATTAAAAGCGAATTTAAAGAAGATTTCACGGGTTGTGAGCCATCCTAGTTCCCGCATTTAATATTTTTTGATGAATTCCAAAAGAGAATCATAAGTCTTATTTGCCTGCTTCAACAGAAATTGATAATAATTTTTCAACTTGCCTTCCCTTGATTTTTCTAATGCGTTAAAATAAGAAGCTTTATTTTCTTTGTAAACTATTATAGGGGAATATCCTTTGCTAATAAGAATTTTATTCATTATTAAACGTCCGGTTCTTCCATTACCATCAAGAAAGGGGTGAATGAATTCGTATTTTTTATGAAACTCAAATGCAAGCAGAAGCGGATGCATTTTCTTTTTGTTTTCATGATACCATTTTAATAAATTGTGAAGTTCCAATTCAATTTTTTTAAATGGAGTAGTAGCTGAATTGCCGACCACATTATCTATTTTTTTGAAACCTTTTGGATATAGTAATTTATTTTCCATAACAAGATCCTTAGTAAGCAAATGATACAATCTTTTTATAGATGAAATATTAAATTTGAATCTTTTTTTTAGATATTCATAGGCAATAATAGAATTCTTTACCTCTTTCACTTCATTCTTATTCTCATATTGCGTGTTTCCTTTCTCAATTATTTCTCTAACTTTATTTGGCGGGATTTTAGAGCCTTCTATATTATTTGAATTAAATATAAATTCTGCAGCAAATTCTGCATCTATTAATTTTTCACATCTTTTGCCCTCTGAATAATTTTTAATCTTAATTGTTTTTAGCTCTGTCTGCCCCGGCAATAATTGGCTATATGATAGTTTATTTTTTATTTTATCCAGAAATTGACATCTAAAAAGATATTCTTCATTGCTTAATTCATCAAGATGATCTAATATATATTTTTCCTTGCTTATCTCTAAAGAACCTGACCCAAGATATTTTTTTATTATTAGGGATTTTCCCATATATGATACTTTTTTTACAAAATAAAAATGTGTCTTTTTATTTATTTTTTTCTTTTCCAGATAACTCATAAAATTACATGGTTTATAACCTTATAAACTTTACTCTTTAGGCAGTAAAGAAAATAATTTATAGCGTTGAAGATACCCGTATCTTTACCTTTTAGGCAGTAAAAATAAAGGATTTTCTTACCTTTTAGGCAGTAAATAAAAATAAACTTCCGGAATGAAGCAAGAAACAAATACCTGCTTCACAGAAATTAAAAAAATTACTCTGACAAAAAATCTATGCTTTTAATCTCCGCATATCTTTATTTAATCTGCCAAAGGAACTCGCTTTCTTCCACCGCCTGCAGTAAAATATTTTTTATTTTATTTTAATGCTATTCTAATTATACAATTTCTCTATATGCCTCAGGAGCCAGATTTGAAAGAACATATTTCATATCCTCTTCAGCATTAAATAATCCTTCTCCATTAATTTCTTTATAACCATTTTCAAATAAAAATTTTCTTTTATATAATTGATCAACAAAATATTTATTGTCAGAATATTTTCTTCCATTTTCTTCAAGATAAAGATTAATAGTATTTCTTAAAATAATTTCCACATTTTGAGTATTCCACTCAAAATTATTTACATTATTTGCGTTTACTAAGTTAGCAGTTAAATCATTCAATGTCAAACTTTTTAGATATTTTTGAGATTCAAAACAATTAGAACCTCTCCCTTCCGGAATTATCTGAGAAAATTCACACTCTCTATTTAGTTTTTCTCCAATAGCGAGGCATAAAGATTCTTTACATTTTCCGAAAATTCCTGTTGTTCCGCAATCACTGCATTCTTTTGCTTTTTCAATAATTCTTTCTTCAATTGTAGAAAATGGTTTTTCAGCAAGAATTTTTTCATTAAAATAATTTTGCCAGCCTTGTTTTAAAAGATTAACTTCTTCTGCATATTTCCAGCCAACTACATATTCTTTATTATTAATTGTCCTTATTCCAGAGGGAAATTCTCCTTTAGAATCTTCATAAGTTAATCCTGAATTATATACGCTTAAAATACATTTTATTTTAGCTTCTTTTGAAAGGGTTTTGCATTTTTTATAATCTTCATCACCAGCATCTTCTGGATTGTCAAAAGTTTTCTTTAATGAAGATGATGCCAATGCTATTTGTTTTTCCGTCCCTTTCCACGCAGAAGGATACTCTGCGCCTTTTGTATACCCCATTATCCAATTTTCGCAATCTTCATTTCCAGAACTTCCGCAAGTTTTTAATGCTCCAATTCCGGTTTCCCATTGAGAAACTGCAACAAGCAACGCCCTAAATTCTATTTCTTCAAGTTTAGAAGGTTTATTTTTCTTAGAATATTTCTCAAATAAATTTTTGTATTTATTATAAGAATCAATTGCATTTAATGAAACTTCTTCAGAACTAACGTCTGGAATTTCTTCAGTAATAACTGGTTCATAAGTCAAAATCAAAAAAGCTCCGTCATAAAATTTTTTTCTTTCTAAAGATTTTACTAAACTTTGAATATCTAAAGGCATTTTAGATTTTGTTCCAAGAGAATAATAAGGATCTTCTGGACCACCCTTAACTAAAATTACTGGAACTGCATTCCAAAATTTCCCCCCGCTTGTTGGGCTGTTTTCATTATCATAATAGCTCCAATACCATTTATCTCCGTCTTTGTAATAAAAATAAATATTATTTATGGGACTTTCAAGATTTTTAATTTTAAAAATTTTATTGCTCGACATTTCAGAATTAGTATTTTCCAAAATAAATTCTTTATTTTTAATTGTCAGAGTTTCTAAAAAATCAATTCCTTCTTGATAATCTTTTATTTTAATAAATGATTTTAATGTATTATTTTCTTCATTGCTTAATCCAAAATCCCCGGACTTTGCAATAGCTTCGTCAAGAGAAATCCATTTTCCTCCGACAAAATCAAACTCCCCTGCTTTCTGGCCAGTTATTGTTGGTTGCCCCGCTCCTCCCTGATAATCATATTGGAAACTTGAAGTATAAACCCAAGGGTGCCATTTACCCTTATCAAATCCAAGAATAATATCAAAAGTTTTATCAGTATTTGAAATTCTGAAACTATTTAAAATGAATTTAAAATCAGATTCACTAAATTTAACTGGAACTTCTTTATCTCCCCCATCTTTCTCATCTCCTAAATATTCAACCTGTTTATCTTTCCAATTTTTATAAACTAATTTTGCAAGTTCAGCGTAAGTTTTTCCTCTCTCAAAAAAGACTTTTGCTTTTTGAGTATTAAAAAAAGTTTTTTCTAAAAGAGAAGTTGCTTTTGAAATTTTATCTCTTAATTTTCCTTCATCTCCTTCAATTTTCCCAATTTCTTCAAATTCTAAATTAAAATCTTCTTCATAATTCTCGCTTAAATTCAAGCCCGTTATCCAGATTTTTTCAAGTTCGGTTATTGTTTTATTTTTAGTTCCTGCAAATTGAAGCGCGTCTTCCATGCTGTTTTGGTCCAGCCAGCACTTTACATTTTGCCCGACGTCTGAACATCTTCCTACTTCAATCCATCTTGAAGAGTCTGTTCCCTGTCCTGGATTATTTGTTGCGCAAAGTCTTGTAATTCCTCTTTTATAAATTTCTGGACTGAGCGCGCCTTCTGCAGATGACTGAATATTTGGAGTCAAGAAATTATACAAACTCGGAGTTCCTGAAGCGCATTCTTTTTCGGAGCTGACTCCTGTTTTTGTAATTTGCTCTTTAGCATACTGATCTTTTACATAATCAACTGCAAATGAAGTTGAAACTTCTTTAAATCCGCACTCTTCATAACCATTTGCATTTATGCATAATTTTCTATAGCCGGCAGGAGCAGTAAAATCTTTTGTTTCAGTTGCGCTCTCTCCGACAGGAATAAAACCAGAAGCAACATTCCTGATGAAAGAAGCGTCCTGATAAAGACTTCCTTCAGCGTCGGGTTTTAAATAAACCTGATAATATACCGGCTGATCTTTTCCTGCATAAATTGTATAAAATACTTTATATTGCGAAACCGGCGGAACAGTAACATCTGAATAAGGAATCTCGTCGAATCTTGCATGAAACTGAACAGGAGAGTCCGGCTCTGTTACGGCATTAAAAAGAGTTTCAAGTTTTGGAACAGCTCCCGAAATAAATCCTTTGCAGACCGGAGCAAATAATTGCTTGGATGCCGACCTTGATTTAAATGCATTATAAGAATTTATTCCATAGCTCTGTGTAAAATAATCTGCAGATTTGCTTGCGCTTTCCCACGCATTTGCTACGCTTAAATATTCTCCTCCTCCCCGTGTTCCCTGCCCAAATGCTTTTGCTATAACTTTAGAAATTCCTATTTTTCCTAATGGCGCTGCCTGTCTCCAGAAAAAATCGCACATATAAACACTTTGTATCTCGTCACAAATTCCAATTGTTTCTCCTGTATCTAAACTTTTCTGCAGACAATCTCTGTATGCTTTTTCAACTGAAGTAAATCCATCAACACCTGCTTGTATTCCTGTAAGACAGACAGGAGCATAAATTTTTTCTTTTGCATTCGGTAAACATAAAAGAGTGCTTCCTACAATCCCTGACTGAATTACATCTTTAACGACATACTCTCCTCCAAAATCGCATCTTGAACTCGGGCAAATAACAGGGTCGCATAAATTAAAAATTAAATTGCATTCTTTTGGAGACATAAAGTCCTGGCACTGAATATTTGGAACTTCAACCGCTGGACTGCCGACTGCAACATTAATAGAACCTCCAATCCCTGTATTAATTCTTATTTTATCTCCAATTTTTAAATTTGGATTTCGCAATCTTGCTGTAGATGCCTGCTCAACAGCGCTGACTGCGCTCTCAACTAAATTAATTGCTTCGCTCTCGCTTAAGCCCGGAAAACTTCTGTAAGTTTTTCCTGATTCTAAAAATATCTGCTGGCAGGTGTCGTCTGCAATTCCTGAAAAAAATTCCTCAATTCCGTCTGGACCGACATTGCATAAATAAAAATTATTTACTTTGCCTGAAGCATCATAACTTTTTATATTTCCCAGCGTCGGCAAAGTCTGCCTTGCAGCAACATACCATCCGTTTTTTAAATCAAATGGAACAACAGCCGGCAAATTTTTATACGCTTCAGTTTCATAATATTGCACAACCGGAGTTTCATGATTTGCAGATTTTTTAAAAGGATTTTTATAACTATTTGCGTCGTATTTTTTAAAATAAATATTTTTTAGTTCTTCTGCTTCTCCTTGACTAATTCTATTTTTTCCAAGATTATCGTAGACCATTAAACCATTATCAACATCTTTTTTAATTGACAAAATATCAGTTCCAGCAGAATCATCTAAAGCAATTAAATATTGTTTTCCAGTTGTGGTTTGAATTGGCTGAACAGGAACATTAGAATCTAATTCAGAAATTCTCCCGCTATTTATTATTCCAGTATAAGGAATTTCTTTAGCTTCTTTTACAATTAAAGTTGAAATCTGCGAGGATTCAATTTCCAAATCTTTAGCCCAATCAGTCTTTTCAGCAAAACCTTTTGAATTTTTTTGAATATCTAACAGCGTTGAATAAAGATTGTCTTTTGCAGACTGCTTCATTCTCGGGCTTGCGTCAGAATTTAATGTTCTTAAGGAAAGATCAATCTCTCTTAATTCATCAACATCATAATTGTTTCCTTCAAACTCTTTTATCTTTCCTTCTCCATCTTTATTTGTAAGAATTTTTTTTATATCTTCTAAATTAATTTTGTCTTGAGAAGATTTGCCTGTATTAATCTCGTCAATAAGACTCTGAGTTAAAACCGGACTAACTTGTTCTGAATATTCAACTGCAAATGCAGATGTATCAATTACTTTTTCTTCTAAGAATTTTGCGTCTGATTTATATTTATTCTGCATTGCTTGAATATCTGCTTGCTGCTGCGCCAGAGTTTTAGTCATTGCCTGAACATCTTCATCAATATTATCTGATTCTTTTATTAAACACTGCTCTTGAGAAGAATATTTTCCTGAATTAACAGCGTCGGCGCAGATTTCATACCATCCTCCGTCGCCCCTCATAACTTTTTGCCTTGCAATTCCTTTGCCCTGCGCATTTTGAGCAAGATTTTTTATATGCAATGCTCCGCCAACTCCTAAGCAAGCGCCTTTAAGCCCCTTAATTGTTTTTCCCATTACTTCTGAAACTTTTTCAAAATCTTCAATTGTTTTATTTAATTTTTCAATTCTTTCTTTTGTTTTTTCAGGAGCCATTTTAATATCCCTTTTATCAATGCCAATTTTAAAACTAAAACTTGCTTCTGATTCAGCGTAATTTATTCTCGGAAGAACAGAAACTTTTGCAACCTTTTCAAGATTAACTTTCTTTAAAGTAAATTCATAAAATCCGTCTTTAGTGCTGACAATTTCTGGAACATCTTTTTCAAGTTTTATTGAATCTGTAAATTTAAAACTCTCGCTCCAAAATTCTTTCGGAATATTTACTCTTATTACAGCAGATTCTCTGCCGGAGATTTTTTCTAATTCTTTGAGTTGTATGAAATTAGTTGAAAGTGCATCGGAAAAAGTTTCGGAAGTAACTAATACATCCCAGTGCTCATTAGCTCCATTTTCATTTTCCAAAGAATAAATTGCTCCTGTTTTTGGGTTTGTCCATTGTTTTGAACCGTCTGTTCTTTTTTCAATCTGCCTGAAATTTTTCTTTATATAATTTGTTAATTTTTCTCCTTCAGCCACAGAACGCAAATCTATTTTATGGCCGGTATAATGGTTATATTCTCCGGTAGTCGCATGAATTCCCGGCTCAGCAGCAGCAGTAACAACAACATCGCAATTGCAATCTCCTTTCAATCTAATAATTTCATCAGCAGTGCTTTTTTTAAGAACACTCAGAAAAAGAACGTCCTCTTTTACTTTAACATCAGCATCTTCAAATATTCTTTCAGTTTCACTTGTTAACAAGCTTTCTTTTGAAATTGATTTTTTTAAATAAACAATATCCTTTTTTTGCAGAGGAATTTTTTTAATATCTCCATTTGGAAATCTAACTAAAATTTCAGCGCCATATTCGTCAAATGTCGGCTCATAAATTGATTTAAGTGAAATTTCCTTGACTTTGTTGTTGATTAAAACATCTGCCGATGAAATATCCTGGCTTGCAAATTCAAATTCATTAAAGCAAACTTCGTCTATATTTGAATTTGGATATTTTTCTTTAAACTGCTCGCAAAGCTCAAACATTGTTTTTTTCTGGCCAGTATCTCTTGCAAGTTTTATTTTTTCTTCAAATGCCCTCTGCCCGTAAGCAGGAGTCTCTTTAAGTTCGTATTCTTTTATAGACGGGAAATCAGAATATAAAATGTCAAAATCTTCTACAGCGCTTTTGTAATCTGCATTATTCTTCATAGCTTCAGAGTCGCTTGGGCTTGCTAATCCAAGAACTGTAACTAACTTGGTTTCATCCTTGGATATTCCTAATTCTTGAGGCAAATCATTTGCTTGTTTATATTCTAAAATATCAAATGACTCTCCTGAAATTGCCCATCTTGAGCTAATTTCAAAAAGAAATCCAATTCCTTCAGCACCATCCCAGCTATTTTTCCAGAAATCTCCAGCCCCGCTGTCAGGCTCATCGTCCCTGTATCTTTCAATAAATCCTTTAAAAGATTTTAATTCATCTGTTGTTAATTGTTTTCTAGTTCCAATATCTTCTTTAGGAAGCGCTGTGAAAACAACTTTTAAATCTTCTTTAAAAGGCGAATCTTTTTTTGTGTAAGCATAAGAAAGAAAAACACTTTTATCTTTAGTGTCAAAAACCCATTCGCCGATTGAATAATTTCCTAATTTATCCCCGACTTTTAATTCAATTTTTGGTTTTACTTCTAAGGTGTATAAGTTTGATTTTCCAAATCCTAAAAATCCGCCCTCTAAATCTTCCTCGCAGGAAATTATAACTTTTTGATTTAATCCTATTTTCTCTATTTCCTGAACCACACATTTATCGTCTAAAAATCTCTCCCCCCTAACAACTTCAACATCATCTGCATTAACTTTTAATCTCGCTGTCGTGTCCGGGTCTTTAAGATCATCTAATCTAACTTTCAAACCTCCAAGGCAGTAATCAAATGTTGGAAGATAAACTTGTGAAGATTCTTCTCCTTTTTTCAAGCTGAATGTTCCAAGTTTTTGCTGATACGAACCCGAACTTCTTGAAATTGTATTCCCGGAATAAACAGAAATTGTTGCTCTATCTGACTGAACATCTTCTGCTCTGATATATCCTTTCCCTCTCCAAAATCCATATCTTAAAAATTCATTATTCCATTCTGAATCTTCCATTGGCTTTAAATAAAATCCTGTCCTGAAAGTTCCAAAAGCATTTTCAATATCATACCTCATCTTCGCGGTAATATTTCCTTCAACAAAATCCGGCATCTCTGCTTCAGTCGGAATTCTTTTTAATTTAACAACTGCATAACCAATATTTTCTAAAACCGGGCTTGTTACTTTGTCCTGAACTCCTAAAGCAGAACGCACAGGATGAAATCCAATATCTGAAACATATTCTGAAAATTCTTCCTGGTTAAAAATTAATCTGTCAATTGCTTCAATTTTAATTAAAGGATTAATTTTTGTAGCTGCAATCGGGCAAAAAACCCAAGTATCCTGTTCTTCAAGCAAGTCGCTTCTCACGACGGCAGGAGAGCATCCAGTTGGTGCAACTTGTAAAACAAAATCCTGTCCTGCTTCGCACATTTTTTGGTCAAAAACAGGAGGATTGCCAGAACCAAAAATTCCTGAAGAAAAACCAAAACCAGATTGAGTATATTGCGGGCGGGAAGAAACATATGCGCTTGCAAACGAAATAAATAAAATAATTGCAAATAATAAAATTAATGCAAGTTTTGAAATTTTATTTTTTTTATTCATTTTTTTGATTTATAATTTTTTCTACCATGGTAGTTTCTTTTTTTCTAAAAAAGAAACCCATTTTCATTTTAAGCTATAAACTCCAATATTTCATGAATTTTTTTAATTCCGTCTTCTTCAGTAAAATGCCCTTGCTTTTCTTTTATAATAATTTTTGCCCCAAGATTTTTTTTAAATTTTTCAATTTCATCAAGATGAACATACGGATCATTTTTTGAAAAAATAGCTAAAAAATTATTGCAATGGTCAAGAATTCTGCTAAAATCAATTTGAGTATTTATCCATGGATGAGCTATTTTCATTTCTTCTGGCTCTAAATTAATCAGCTCAAACCAAGGCGCAACAAAAACACATCCTGCAATTCTTTTATGTTTGTGCAATTTCTCTAAATACCTCAAAATTGTCTGACATCCGACGCTGTGCCCGATAAAATAAGTTTGCTCATCAACATCTTTTATATTCTCTTCAAGATATTTTACCCATTTTTCTATTTTTGGATTATCTGTATTCGGCATGTCAAAAACCCCGACTGGAATCCCCTTTTTTTCTAATTCTTTTTTAGTCCAGCCATACCAATCGCTTTCAGAATCTCCTCCCCATCTGTGAATTAAATAAACTTTTTTATTTTTCATTTTTTAAATTATCTAAATATAATCTCCACAGGTTTAATTTCAAATAGCAAATTATTCTCCTGAATTTTTTCAATTGTATCCGGGACAGGCAGACTTTCAACATTAATTTCCATGCTATTTGCAGAGCTTAATTCTGATTCCAAGATATAATATTCCTGAGTTCCTCCTCCTGCTAATGCTTTTGATATAAGCTGGGATGGAAATTCAATTTCAAAACATTTCTTTTTTGTCAGCTCAAAAATTCCTAAAGGAATATCAACGCACTGTTCTTGTGTTGTCTTGCTGAGCTCAAAAGATGAATCTTTATAAATTTGAACTCTGATATCATAAAAGCCCTCGCTGAGTCCAATAACTTTTTGCTCCGGATAAACAATTGTTTTGGAAGTTTCATCTTCAGAAATAAAATTAATTATTGCTTCTCCATCATAATTTGCTCCATCAAGTTTTAAATTAACAGGAAATTCATAAACTTTATCTAAATAAATATTTAAAGAACTTCCATCCTGAATTGTTGAAAAAGTTTCCTGAGCTTTCTTAAATCCTTTTGCTTTAGCAACAACGAATCCATTGACGCACTGAGGAAAATCACTTTCTAAATTGCCTGAAGAAGTTTCGCCGATTCTGCATCTTTCTCCAAAACATTCATAAGAAATTTCTGCATCAACAGGATTTGAATTAGAATCAAAAACATTTATTTTTATTTGAGTATTTTTATTTTCGCATAATTCAATGCTTTCTGCTTCCGACGCAGTTGCATCTAATGGCTCTCTTGGATTATTTCCCTGTATAGCTACTGCCATTGGAAATTGGAAAGTTTCATCTTGTTTTGAAACCTGAATAAGAACAGGATATTTAATATTATAAACAAAATGATATGGAACATAACAAAATCCTAAAATTCCCAAATCAGGCTGATTTCCGACGGGATTCACAAGAAGAAGATTTTCCTCTGAAGGTTCAACCTCAAAAGTTCGCGCCCAATCTCGTGAATTAATAAATCTGACTTCATATTCTGGCGAAACAGGCAAATCCAAGACAAAATAATTATTTTCTTTTCCTGAATTTCTTAAAGCAAGAGTATTCGTTTCAATATTTTCCCCAAGCTCAGCAAAAACTTCGTCGGCATTCCAGTGCAGCGGACTGCACGTAATTTCAACCCCATCAACAGGAGCATAAAGTCTTAAATTATCAACAGCATATTTTTCCAAAAATAAATTATTTTGCTCATGCTCATAAACACTTTTTGCAGAATCATAAAGATTTCCTAAATTAGATTTAACAATTTTATTATGCCCAGTTATAATTGCGCTCTCTTCTCCAAAATTAATTCCTAAATCCATTTTCAATTCAATTTTTATATCTTTATCCCGTATAATCACATTTGATTCAGGAGCCCCGATTGAAATTTTATATCCTTCTGAATAATATTTTTCTAAATCGCAATTTTGAATCTGGCTGTCAATAAAATTTTCTAATTCGTCCTCCATAAATTCTTTTGAAGGAACCTGCTCTCTTTTAATGTTGTTCCCGGAAACATAATACCAATATGGAATTGAATTTCCTAAAAAATTTAACTGAGAAGAAAACGGCATGAAATCGCTTCCGGGCTCAAATTCAGGCAATTCAATATATCCTCCCTGAGATTCTAAAACATCGACTCCAGTTAAAACATCGTCTTCTAAACATGTTAAGAGAGTTGTTTCTATTGGCTGAATATTCACAGGCACCCCTTTTTTCACAATTCTGTCTTTAACTAAAAAATATCCTGCAACGCTTGCCGCAATTAAAATTGCAATTATAATAAAAATTGTCAACTGACCACGAACCCCCCGCCAATTTTTCATATTTAGAACAACAATTCAGCATATATAAAATTAATTAAAATAGATTGTTCTTTAAAGTTATAAAATAGCAGACAGGAAATTCACCCAGATGAAGTAGTCCCTTAAAAATTACACAAAAGTAATATTTATAAGTCTATCATTGTATTTTATACAATGGGAAAAGGTTTATTGAACAAACTGAAAATCGGTTTTGCTGGCTTAGGGCTAATGGGATTTTCATATTTTAATTCTTTAAATAATTTACAAGCTCAAACAACTGCTGACTATCAGATAATTGATAAAGACGTTTATGAATATGAGTTCTATAAACAAAAACAAGAGAGTCTTTATATGAATTACTATGAAATGAAAAAAGACATACAAGAAAGATACGGGCAAAAAAAAGACAGCCTATATAACATTTACCAAAATTATTATAAGAAAAAAATAGGTGTTGAAGATAAAGACAATTCTTTAGAATTTTTTCTTCCAGATAGTCTTGTAGAGAGCATTAAGAAAAAAGTGGATAGTCTTGATGGCGTTTTTAATCCTGAAAAAGAAAACCTTTATAATAATTATAAACAAAAAAAGGACAGCATTACCATCCAATACAATCAAAAAGTCTACGGAGATTATCGTGGTCCAAAAGAAGACAGCATTTTAGAAAATATACTTGGAGATTTTCTGGGAGAATATAGAATTGACACTATATATTTAGAAAAACTTCATAGAGATGGCAGTATGACCGATACATTCAGAGTGTATAAAACACCAATCAATTATCTTGAATATGATCCTCTTTATGGTGATGAATATGATCTAGGGCATATTTGGCTAAATAAAGAAATGGCAAAATGGCTGCAAAGTCTTGAAGAAGAAAAAAGAGATTCACTTAAAAAATCTATTTTGGAAAAAAGAAAAAAAATAAATTGGCAGGACATAGATTATGCAAGACAAGAACTAGATCCAAATTACCCTCCAAATGAACCTGTAAATGTTCCCGGCACTGATATTTATATTTTTAGCAGCACTTGGGCATTTAAAAAAGAGGAACAAGAAGATACCCTCATCATGGAAAAATATGATGACAAAATTATCTGGAAAAATAAAAACAAAAAAGTAGTGACGCTAAGACCAAGATAATTCTGTCAAAAATTAATCTTCAGATTATTTAGAAAAAAGAGTATTGTAATAGGTGATTAGGTATATTCCGCACTAAACTAACCTCCTTACACATATCTCAAATAATAGATTAAAAACATTGTTGTTTCTATTATTAAATCTAAATTCCATTTCTTT
>Ga0209211_10003855_pt1 | contig 23954 bp, 19 predicted proteins | sample RifGroA2_FD_183992 | JGI IMG/M metagenome (GOLD analysis project Ga0209211, IMG submission 183992) | Groundwater microbial communities from Rifle, Colorado, USA - Groundwater A2 (SPAdes) (version 2) | ecosystem: Environmental > Aquatic > Deep subsurface > Groundwater | place: Rifle, Colorado...
GCCCCGCCACTCCCTTATCCATCTGGGTTCCATCGATAGATTGGATTCAGAAAAACTGCCAGATTAATGCCCAGGCAGAAACCGCTCTGGCCAAACTCCCCGGCCCTTACACCCTTATTCTAAAATTGAAACACAAATCCAGTGTTCCTGACCGGCTCACCACCGGAAGAGACACCATCGGCATCCGGTACCCCGATCATTGGTTCAGCACCTACATCCAAGAACTAGGCATCCCCATTGTCACCACCTCCGCCAACAAGCATGGAAAACCATTCATGACCTCTCTGGAGAACCTTGACCCAGAGATTGAACGTGGTGTAGAATTCATGATTTACGAAGGGCCCAAAGAAGGAAAGCCCTCTAAGATTATTGATGTGGTGGAAGGAAAGACAATTGAGAGATAAAACCGCACTAAAATAAATGGAAAACGATGGTAAATACAATATAAAACCCTTCTCATTCATCCACATCAAACTTTCCTGCCCGGGAAGACTTCACTACTCGCGAACGCACTCCTTCGTACACTAATGAAGCAACATTGCCCACAACAACTGAAAGAAAAACTTTCTGCAGAGTTTCCCCATCGCCTCCTGCTAATGCCTGCCCACCGCCTACGGTAGAAATGAGTGTCCCCATAAAGCCAGTCATCTGGCCTAAATCAAAACAAAGATCAGCTAACTCAAAGGCATTTCCTTTCCGTCCCATAGCATTCCCCATCTCTTCTTGAAACCTCTCGACAGTTGATGCAGCGTAAAAGAAAGGCAAGCCTGTCACAAAAGGAATAATGGCATAATCAATCATATAGCGCACTTTCATGCTCTCTTTCGGATCTTCACCACAAAGAACCCCTCTGTGTCATTATCCTGCGGCCAAATGCGTAACGCTTGCTTAATGGATGGATCATATTTTATTCCGGCAAATTCCAATACCGGTGAACCCGTCTTCAATCCTTTTAATACCACTGGAACCACCGCAGCATCTGGATACTTCTTCAATAAATAATCGACTACCCCCTCATTTTCCTCCGGCTCCAAAGTACAAGTAGAATACACTAAGACCCCTCCTGGCTTTAAATTCAGATAGGCCCGTTCAATCAACTGCTTCTGCTGTCGCGACAATGAAGCAATCATCCCCTGATTCCAATCGTGAATGGTATGCAAACTCTTTCGAATCGTCCCCGTCCCGCTGCAAGGAGCATCCAGCAATATCTTATCAAATTGAAAGTCACGAAAGCCATTCCCATGCATCAGCGTAATCAACACATTGGTCAGTCCACTCCGCTGCACATTGATTCCCAAGGCTTGCAGGCGATTTCCCTTAAAATCATTGGCAATAACTAAACCTCGATTTTCCATCATCGCTCCCATCTGGGTCGTTTTACTTCCAGGAGCTGCGCACATATCTAATACTATATCCCCCGGCACGGGATTGAGCACCACCGGAGGAATCATCGATGCCGCTTCCTGCACATAGACATACCCTAACTGATGTTCCAACAAATGCCCCACATCCCGTCGATCAGGGTGAGAAATCCAAAATCCCTCTTTGCACCAGGGAATGGGCTCCAGTTTCCACCCTTTTGATTCGATGCTTTTTTTCACGTCCTTGACCGTGCCCAGAAGAGTATTGACACGGATGCTGCGGCGGAGGAAGCAAAGGGAGTATCTCCTGAATTCCTCCCAGTTGGTGAGCTGGGAATAACGTTCTATGAAACCTTTCTTAAAAACAAACTCTTCTGTTCCTGGAATAGGGACTGGTTCCATGACACATCATAAAACCACGATATTTATAATGCTTCTCCTGAAAACTTAAAAAGAGAGCCCATCCTAAGGAAGAAACATGACCAAAATCACCTGTATCGGCGCCGGCAACCTCGGCGCGGCCATCGCTTATGAAATTGCTTCTCGAGGAATTGCCGATGAATTAGTGCTCGTAGATCTTCTCAGAGACTTAGCCGAAGGACAAGCGGCAGATATTTTGCAGGCTCTCCCCTATCAAAACAAAACAAAAGTATCTTCCGGCGATTATCCCGCCATGGCCCATTCCGATGTCATTGTCCTCACCGCCGGAAAACCGAGGACGCCGGACATCAAAGACAGGCTGCAGTTGGCCCACATCAACATCAAGATAGTGGGATCTATTCTGGAGGAAATAAAGAAATATTCCCCCGAGTCCATTATCATCACTCTCACCAACCCCATGGATATGATCAACCATTTCATCTTTACACGGGGGTTTGCCAAAGAAAAAGTGATTGGTTCGGGAGGACAGTTAGACTCTTCCCGGTTCAGGGTAGTCCTGGGATTTCCCGAAAAAGAGGTGGAAGCATACGTGCTGGGAGAACACGGCGAAGATCAGGCGCCTCTTTTCAGCAGAGTGAGGATTAATGGACAGAAGAGAGATTTTATTGAGGAGGAAAAAATTCACTTCAGAGAAAAAATAAGACAAACCGCACTTACCGTCATTCAGAAAAAAGGGGCGACCGTCTTTGCTCCCGCTTCCAATACGACAGATATGGTAGAGGCTATTATCAAAGACCAGAAGAAACTGATGATCTGCTCCGTGAATCTACAAGAAGAGTATGGATTATATAATGTTTCACTGGGTGTCCCTGTTATTCTAGGGAGGAAAGGAGTTGAAAATGTAAAAGAATGGCAGTTACATCCGGAAGAACTGCAGCAACTGCAGGACGCGGGAAGGAAGTTGAAAACAAGCTATAATGCTTTGGGCAATTAGGGGTAATTATCATTTTTCACAGTGCCGGCAAATACCTAACCACATGCTCCCTCTCAAATTTGATGATGAAATAATCTTTAATAAATTTGCCAAATTTTTCCCGTAAGGCCGCAAATTTCAAGTTCATTTCTTGCTGATCCCGTACATGATACTCAATTTCAATATCCGCACCATTGATGTAAAAATCCAGATAGACAACGTTGGAATCATATTCCAGATAACTGATCAAAGATTTCTTTTCAGCTTCCGTATATCCCTGAAGATAGAGGTGAAGCTTAAAATAGTTATAACCCAGAGCATTGATATCAATAAATGGTCGGAAGGAAAGGATGATCCCCTGTTTCTGTAACTCCGCCAAATATTTCTTGGTGGTGTTGATGCTGGCATCGAGTTCTTTGCTGATTTGAATAATGTCTTTTCTCGCCTCTGTGGAAATGATATGTAGGAGCCTTTTTTGCAAGTCATTGAGTTCATAGGTGCTATGTCCTAGCTTTTTCTTCAGCGTTACCTGCCTTTTTGCGTCAACCAGATAGGATTTAGGGTAGTGGTAAATATCCACCACTTGCGAGACTTCTGTACCTGCAATAATAGAGCTAAACTCTTGTTGCAGGGACTGCAGCAGCTCATAAAATTCAAAGCGGCTTTTGCACCAGTAAATGATATCCAGATCCCACTTGCCCGAAACGCTAAAACACCATGCCACCCGCGCATCTTTAAGCAGTTGTTGCACCACTTTCTGCTCTGCCTCAGGATTATAATTGCTGAACTTAAAGAAAACCCGATAACCCGTAAATCCCAGGACAGAGTTATTGATTTCTGTAAAATAGCCGCGAAGGATGCCTGCTTCCTCCATCTTTTTGATGCGATACGCTACCACATTGCGATGCGCGCGCACAGCTTTGGCCAGCTCGTTATAGGTAGCCCTCCCTTTCTGGTCCAATTCGTAGAGGATCTTACGGTCAAGGGCATCGATAGGCATAAGTTTGTTATTTTTATCATTATTTATAAATCTTTTGATGTTTTAGTGCATTTTTTATTGGTAAATTTTATATACCTAATAGTTCTCACTAAACAGTAAATTAAATGAAAAGGAGATAAAAAGAGATAACTGGAGGAAACGACGATGACACAAGCAACCCCCATAAAATATGGAAAAGTATTGGTAATTGAAGATAGCCCGACCGCTCGAGAAACTCTGCAACGAGTTTTACAAACGAGGGGCATTAATGCTGATTATGCTGCTGACCTGCAAACGGCACAAGCCTATCTTGCTCAACCAGACTACGATGCCGTTATCACGGACTTATTTTTCCCGCAGGAAGCAGGCACGGGAAAACGAGACAGCGGACGTGCTATTCTGGAAGAGATGCTACAGGAAGACGAAGAAGGAAAAAGATTTCAAAGGAAGCTGGCTGCTGGCATGGCAATGCTGGACAAGTTTCTCACTCCGGCCGACAAGAATAGATTTGGAGCAAATATGGTGCGTGCCTATTGCACTGACGAAGAACCTTTCTTGGGGATCAGAGATGATCTCGAGGAACATGCCCGTTGGGAGATTTCTAGGTACGGGATTCCCAACGGAAGAGATTATGAAGCCAGAAAAATAGAACTATCCACTCTTCCCGAACAAGAGGTTAATGATTTGATAAGGAAGATGTATCTTTGTTATTTGGTTCGATTTGTTGTAGTGAAGAATGAATCGAACCCCCATGAACATTTGAGGGATATTGCTCAGAATCTGAAATCCAAAGATGAACTTTTGTTAGGACCCCTGCCGCAAACGATTGAATGTTCAGAACTAAGAGAAGGTCGATTTATAGTAGAATACCAGGAGGTAAAAGAGAATGACTTTCAGGCATTCTGCGAATATGCTGGTCGGGGTGCGATTGACTATTACCAAGCTATGCGCGATGCGCTGGAAGAAAAAGAAGAGAATCAGCCAAATGGTCTGGTTATCGCAAAACTTCTTCAAGAACGAAAAATCCCCTATGTGCTAGCCACGTCCGTCTACCATCATAGTGTACTTGGACACAAACCATGCGAGTTCTTCCACGGAAAGTACTCGTCCCGCTGGGGAGATTCTGAGACGGACAGGAAGTATGGTGCCTGGGAAGACTGCGACTCGCCAAAGGGAAAAACAACGGAAAAGTTTTGGCAAAAGGTGCTGTCCAGTCTGGACAGGATAGTCTCTGAGTTTCATCAGGAAAAGCAAATGGAGGATAGCTAATATGGCAACAGCAGAATTGAGCGATTTACCGCTCCCCAGGATCAATGATTGCCCGCCAGAGCAAACTACCCTGCCCAGCACTTTCTCATATGCTCTTCGAGCCAATGGAAAGAGATTTCACCGCAAGATTTATAAATAATAACTTCTAATTACAATAAATTACATGAGACTGATTATTACTCTCCACGCCCGTGAACGCATGGACTATCACGGCATCACGGAAGAACAGATTAAAACGGCCATCCAGCGGGGAGCAAAAGTGCCTCAGACCGATGGCTTCCTGGTGATGTATACATACATCCGGGTGGCATATAAAGTAAAATACGACAAATGCATCATCAAAACGGTGATGATGGATAGGTGATGAACATGACTAAATGCTATCTCTGTGAAAAAGGAGTACTTAAGGTGAAGGAAGTTCCCTATGCCGTCTATGGGGAACCCATCGGCAAATTCAAGGGAGAGGTGTGCGAACAATGCGGGGAAACATTTTTTGATGAGGAGACTTCCCTTGAGATTACAGAAGCAACAAAATCCAAAGGACTGTTCGGCATGGGAGCGAAAACGAAGATTGGACAGGCGGGAACGACGTTGGACATACGCTTACCCAAGAGAATCATTGACTTTTTACATCTGGAAAAAGGAAAAGAAGTGACCATGTACCCGGAATCGAAACGGAAGTTGGTGATCGAGCTGTAATAACATTTAAATAATCCACCCCAATTATGCAAACATCAAAGAGAGGTGTCCATCATGACTATCAACGTCGCCATCAATGGCTTTGGCCGTATTGGCAGAATGTTTTACAGGGCAGCATATAAAGACCCCCAAATCAATATCGTCGCCGTAAATGACTTAACCGACAACAAGACCCTTGCCCATCTGCTTAAATATGATTCCATCCACAATCGCTTCGAGGAAAACGTCAGCTTTACAGACAGCTCCCTCGTCGTAGGAAAGAAACTGCTCAAAGTATTCGCCGAAAAAGACCCCTCCAAACTTCCCTGGAAGCAGCTTAAAGTAGACGTGGTGGTGGAATCAACCGGCCGCTTCACCAAGCCTCAGGACGCCGCCATCCACCTTACTGCCGGCGCACGAAAAGTAGTTATCTCCGCACCCTGCAAATGTGAAGATAATGTCTGCCCCATTGATACGGTGACATTAGTGTGGGGTGTCAATGAGAAGCTCTACAACAAGAAACAGCATCATGTCATCTCCAACGCTTCCTGCACCACGAACTGTGTCGCGCCGGTATTAAAAGTCATCCTAGATAGTGTAGGCATCAAACGTTGTTTCTTTACAACTGTCCATGCTTATACCGCCGATCAGAACATCGTCGATGGCCCGCATAAAGATTTGCGGCGATCACGGGCGGCAGCACTCAACATCGTTCCCACCTCTTCCGGGGCAGATATTGCCACCATCGAAGCGATCCCTTCGTTGAAAGGCAAGTTACGAGGCTTCGCCATGCGCGTTCCCGTTCCTGATGGCAGCATTACTGACTTCACCATTGAAACAGAAAAAGACGTGACTCCAGAACAAGTCAATAAACTATTGCAGAAAGAAGCCAACGGAAAGTTCAAGGGGATAATTCAGTATTCCGAAGATGAGCTGGTTTCCTCTGACATCATTCACAATCCCCATTCCGCCATCATTGACTCCAAGCTGACCAATGTCGTAGACCGGAGGGTGCTCAAGATTGTGGCCTGGTATGACAATGAGTGGGGATATTCCAACAGATTGGTGGATGTGGTGAAATGGATTGGATAATTTAAAAAAATCACTCAAAATAAATCCTCTTCACCCCTTTCACATTCATCAGCCTTCGCACCAGCTCCTTCAACTGCTCCAAATCCCGAGGCACGACTAAGAACGAAGCTTCCGCATGCCCAATATCCAGCAATTTTGCTTTCGCTTCCTTCACTTCAAATCCCGCTTGGGCAATGGTATTCAATAAATCAGCCAATAATCCGCTTCTTTCCTCGGCCCGGACAAAAAATTTAAGTTTCTGTCCAAACGTATTTTTCCAGCTTACCTTCACCCATCGCATCTCTTCTTTGAGCGCCGCCCGGCAATCCTGACGATGCACCGAAATGACCCTTCTCTTGGTAACTAGTCCAACAATATCCTCTGAAGGGATGGGCAGACAACATTTAGCAAATTCACAGCGCGCCGCGGGAAAATCGACCGCTTCCGTTAATACTCCTTGTTCTTCGGTAACCGCCGGCTTAAGCGGTCGGAAATGAAAAGGTGCTAACTGCTCATGTTCTTTCAGCGACTTCCGAATCTTCTGCCGAGCCCGTCCCGATTTCACCACTTTCAGCCAGCTGCGGCGCGGACGTTGATTCTTGTTCGTCAACACTTCCACTACATCCCCTAACTTCAATCCCTCTTTTAAAGGCACGAACCTGCCATTGACCCGTGCGCCAACAGCATGATCACCAATATCCTGATGCACCAGATAAGCAAAATCAAGAACCGTCGCCCCTGAAGGCAATTCCTTTGCTTCCCCCTTGGGGGTATAACAATAAATGGTATCACCAAAGACATCCACCGTTGCCGTTTCCAAAAATTCCTTGTTCTCCATAGTCTTTTGAAGATTCAAAACTCCCCGTAACCAGGCTACTTTTTTTTCAAACTGCTCCTCTGAGGAAATCCCTTTATACTGCCAGTGTGCTGCCAGTCCTTCCTCTGCCAATTCATCCATCTCAGCAGTTCTTATTTGCACTTCCAAAATAGAACCATCAGGCAACTTTATCCCGGTATGAATCGATTGATACCCGTTGGGTTTAGGAGTGGCGATATAATCTTTTAATCTCCCCTCCATTGGCTCAAAATGCTCATGCAGCAGCCCCAGCAGGATATAACAATCCTGGACATCTTTCACCATGACTCTGATTCCCAGCAGATCATACAAATCCCGCAGATTTTTATCATGCTGTAATTTTTTATAGATGCTATAGATATGCTTGGAGCGGCCTTTAATGGCAGCTATATCAACTTTCCCCGCTGCCAAGCTGCCAATAAGTGAAATAGTCTCCTCAACCTTCCTTTCCCGCTGCTCCCTAGTCTCTTCCAAAAAAGTGTTGATTTCCTGATACTTCCGGGGATTCAAAATTCTAAAAGCTGAATCTTCCAATTGTACCCTCATTCTTTCCACACCCAAACGATATGCCAGGGGAGCATAAATCTCCAGCACTTCCTGCGCAATGCGCTTCTGCTCTTCCACCGGTAAGACTTCAATGCTCCGCAGATTATCCAATTTAGCTGCCAGCTTTACGATAACAACTCTCACATCCTGCAAAGTAGTGAGCAGAATTTTACGCACCGCCTCCGCTTCCATCTTCTTATTCTTCGACTTAATCGCCTTAATCCCTTCTACTTCCAACAGCAGCTGCACTATTTCCGCACCAAACCCTTCCCGCACCTCTTCTGCTGGCGCATACGCCAGAATCCCATGCAACAGCCCGGAAACGACCATTTCCGGTTCCGCCTTATTTTCAACCAGAATAGTAGCAACTCGGACATTGTGATCAAAGTAAGAATCGCCAGCTAAACGCTTTTTGTCAGCAAGATATTTCCTGGCAAAAGAAAGAGCCTTTTCAAACAAAACTATCGAAGTAGTATACCCTTTCTCCTTACAAAGTTCAATAAAGTTGGACATAGAACAAGTATTATGTGTTGCATTAAAAAGATTTGTGTACAACAATATTATTATTTTAATTCTTCCTCAATTCTCAGCAATTGATTATACTTCACCGTCCTTTCCCCCCGGCAGGGCGCTCCTGCCTTGATCATCCCGCAGCCAATGCCCACCGCTAAATCAGCAATAAAAGTATCCTCGGTCTCCCCGCTGCGATGAGATACCATCACCTTCCATCCGGCTTGGTAAGCCACACGAACCGCGTCAAGAGCTTCGGTCAAAGTCCCTATCTGGTTTACTTTGAGTAACAAGCAAGTACAGCTCTTGGCAGCAATAGCCCTTTTAATCCGTTCAACATTGGTACACAGAAGATCATCACCGACTACTTGAATGCTGCTTTTCTGTGTCAGTTTTGCAAAAGAGCTAAAATCTTCCTGCTCAAAAGGATCTTCCAGCGAGACTAACGAGTACGTCGTAATAAGTTTCAGATAGTAATTCAATAATTCCGGTGGAGTCATTTTCTTCAACAGCGAGTAATATCCTTTATGATAGAATTCTGATGCGGCACAATCCATTCCAATTTCTATTTTTCCCTGATACCCGGCAGCCTTGATGGAATCTCGCAGCAGGATCAGCGCTTCTTCCGCACTCTTCACTGGAGGGGCGAAACCCCCTTCATCACCCACATTCGCTGCCAACTTTCCGTATTTCTTCTCAATAACTTTTTTCAAGACCTGATAGGTCTCACTCCCCATACGCAAGGCTTCGGCAAATGTTTTTACTCGGGGAACAATAAAGAATTCCTGAAAAGGCAAATCATTCTCAGCGTGCTTCCCGCCATTAATGACATTGAAATACGGCTGGGGCAGAGCAAGATGCTTCTGAATTCCCAGCAACTGATGGATGTAGCTGTACAATGGCTGCTGGTGCATCGCTCCTCCTGCCCTAGCGCAGGCTAAGGAAACGGCCAGGACAGCATTTGCTCCCAATTTTGATTTCGTATGCGTCCCATCTTTCTTAATCATGAGATAATCAATCTCCGCCTGCCTGCGGCAATCTTTTCCGATAAGTAAGGGAGCAATTATTTTTTCCACCTGAATAACCGCTTTCCGCACTCCTTTTCCCCAATACCGTTTCCCCCCATCCCGCAGCTCCAGCGCCTCATGCCTGCCGGTAGACGCGCCGCTGGGCACCGAAGCACGATACCAAACTTTATTGACCAGCACTTCTGCTTCTATGGTTGGATTTCCCCGGCTGTCTAGGATTTCACGGGCACGAATAGATTGAATAACTCTCATTACATCACCTCTTGCATAAAAGGAATAATTTCCTGTTTAAATTTTTGCATTTGTATATAGCTACGAACCTTTTGAGCGTGTTCTAAAGGGACGATGAAAACTCCTTTTCCCAATTTCCTGCCCCCATACTCATTCACCAGACCTTTCTGTTTATATACCTTTTTGCCTACTCGCTGTGTATATCCATACAGCTCACGCCATACCATAACATTTTTTTTCCTATCCTTACTAGGCGTAAGTATAAAAAGGAAGTAAGGTTTGGTTTCCATTTTTCCACTGAATTTTCCATACAAAATTAATCCATTGGCAACCAAGCTACGCTCAAGCGTATCCCATTCTTTCAATTTCCCTACGGTGCAATGAATTTTTCGCTTCACCCCCATAAGCTCCCAATACTTTTTGACTTTGATGGAATCAAAATACCTATCCCTCACCATGAGGATTGATTCTTCCAGCTTAAGGTCAACAACATCAACAAAAATGTCAATGTCGCTGCGTAGCCCTTCCTCTCCTCTGGCCACGGAACCGAACAGGACCACCTGCGTTATTTTCCCAGCATCCTTACCCAGCTCCTGAATAAGAAAAGAAACGAAATCAGCTGCATATGCCACTAACTTATAATTCATATCCAGTCACCTCTTGAAAGAGTTGCTTGAGATGGTTGAAGTTCCGAATAATTTCTTCTAAGACTTCTTCATTCTGCCGCTTGCCATAGCACAGATTATTACGGGGCACTTCAATCTTCATCATAAGTGAAAGAATCAAATGCTTATGAGGAAAATCAAAGGGAAATTTTGCGCTCACCGTTTTCATCGAATCAAACCAGTCGTGTTTCAACACCAAACCAGGATCTATCAGGTTCTTTTGATGTAAAATAATTTCCAGCATATCGACTGCTGCCGCTGAGGTATGAAATCCAATCGTCCTTTGTTTCAGCACCAAGCCTTTTTTAATAGCCATCTCTACCTCTTCAAAGCTTTCTCGCAAGTTCTCTAGATGGCTGTCTATCTTCATTTATTCTTTTTTATAGTACTAAGTATATAAAACTTATGGTACTAGGTAATATATGTGACTTAGTCAATCACATTTATGTGACTAAGTATATAAAGAAATTCCAAAGTAGGATTCCCCCGGCTGTCTAAGATTTCACGGGCACGAAGAGAGGTTATGGCAGTCATGTTCTTTGTAAGACCTTCTCAATATCTTTAAGATCATATAAATAGAGCCCTTCCTCTGAAATTTTCTTTTTAAATGATTTAGCGAAAATTACCCAGCATTCTTTCCTTTTTCCCTTTCTCCATTCTACAAAATTGGCTTTTTCTTTAAGTGAGGATAGGATTTCCATGGCATCAACTTGCTCTTGCCACTTACATTCACCTAGCAAAATTTCAGAGGTCTTCTCATTGATAGCCAGCAGGTCAATTTCTTTATCTTTATACCACCAAGTGCCTACTTCCAACCCTATTTTTGATATCTTTATATTCATATCTTTTATTATTTTCTGGCAGATGTCTTCAAATATCACACCCAAATAATGGGGATACTCTTGTTGCAGCAACGGTTGAAGCTGACTGCTGTTTTCCTCTATTTCACTCTGATAAGGGTAGACAAAGGTAAGCCAAAATCTAAAATAATTATCAGCTATTTTATAGAGGTATTTCTTTTCTTTGTTCGAAGCAGTAAGCGGTTTTATTTTAGTAATAAGTCTAAGGCTAAGTAAAGTAGCCAGATACTTATTGATGTTGGTAATATCCACTCTGGATTTGGTAGCAATTTCAGTAAGGGTGGTTGAGCCATCAATGATGGTTTTGAGAATATTGAAATACACATTTACTTCCCGCAGCTCTTCTCGCAATAAAAATTCCGCTTCTTGATGTAATATATTGGCTTTATTAAAAAAAGTGTTTTTGATATTATCGATGAAAGATAAGGAATCACTCATCTCTTTAAGATAAAAAGGGACGGTGCCAACTGCCCCATATATTTTAATAAGGTCTTCAACACTATAGTGAGGAAAGAAAGAAGCGAGGTTTTTAACGTGAAGTGGCTCTACTTTTATCTGCCCGCTCCTTCGGCCATACAACGGGCTTTTTACGCCTAAAACCTGTTCCTCCATAACACTCATGTATGAACCGCAGAGTATCAAAAAAACAGATTGAGAAGTTAATATTTCATCCCAAAGATATTGAAATTCAGAAAGAACCTTTTTATCTTCAGCTATCCAATAAGGAAATTCATCTATAATTATCACTACTTTTTCTTTAAATCGTGTTTGAATGAATATCTCTCTAAATAAATCCTCAAAACGGGTGCATGGTTTTAAGTAAATATTGAAATGGGCAGCAAATTTTCGCTGGAACTCTTCCAATTCCAATTCGAGTTTCTGCTTTTTTGCCAAATAATAGAAGTGGGTTTTATCTTTAGAAAACTGTTTCAATAATTCAGTTTTGCCAATCCTTCGCCGGCCGTAGATGACAAAAAACTCTGCTCTAGAAGAGCGATAGGCTTGTTCTAATGCCTGCAGTTCTACTTTCCGGTTTATAAATTTTAGTAACATGATACTAAGTATTATCTTACTACTATTTAAAGCTTGTGGCACTTCCCGCCAGAACTACTTCCACCGTAGGATTCCCCTGGCTGTCTAAAATTTCACGGGCTTTGAGGGAGGTTATAGTAAACATTTACACCTGACCAGTATATGATTGAGTATTGCTAATGACCATATCCACATATCGCCCCACTAACTGAATTCTATTGAGAATTTTATCATCTGACCATGATTTGTAAACATCAAATTGCCTAAAAAGTTCAGGACGTAATTGAGTATAGACTGAAGTCCAAGTTGAAGTATCTCCAACTCCCAAAGCAGCTTTATTAACTAATCCTGCTCCTATATTATACGCAGCTATTTGACATTTCAATTCAGTGCATCCCTTAAGTGCCTTACGAGTTTTATCAAAAAGATACGTACCTAATAGAATATTAGTTCGTGGATCTGCAGGATTATTAGAAATGGATGTTAATTCAGGATAACTCCTAATCATGGAATTATAATGTGTACTAAAATCATTCACCTGCATTAGACCACCATTAGCGGCCATGGGATTAAAAGTAGATTCTTGTTTAATGATAGCTTTAATCAGTGGAGCATCCACCTTAAACTTACTTGCTGCTTCAGCAATTATTTGATCATATTGATCTTCACGAGCAACACCGGGTATGGTGGAAACTAAAAGTGGGGCAGGAGTCAAATAATTATATGTTAATGGAGCATACGTACGCGAACAGCATTTTGCCGAACCATCGACATATTCAAAGTGCATTGTATCGGGAGTCGGCTTACCATATTGTTGCCCATATCGCCCCCCCCAGTAAAAACCATTTTCCTCGAAAGCATTCACAATTTCGGGTGGAATATCAGTAATAACCTCAGCTCGGCGACAACGCTCTCTCTCTTCTGGAGTTGGCGTATACCCCCACCAAGTGGCCCAGTTAGCAACTTTAGGACAGTGAGGATTATGGGAAGGATTAATATCAACGGCAAGACAAGCCAAATGAAAATTTCCACAGTTAGCTGGCTGATTTCCATTTGTACGGCAGGAACCGACAGCATTAATTTTATATCCCATTTGTTCAATAACTCGAGCAACATTACGTAATGGTTGCGCCATCGCTTTGTTTACTGCAAAAGCCTTTCCTCCGACCGTTACTTTCTCCGTCTGAACACTATTTCCAACTCCATAACCAGCCGTAAAGCATTGCTCCTGATTACTTTTCTCTGAAACACCATTAATTTGTTTTGCAAAGCTTAAAGTTACAGTGCCTGGAACTCCTGCAACTGTAATTGGTGGAACTATTGGTAAGGGAGCGTACACACTCTCAAACGAAACCCATTTATTTAAATTCCAAATTTCCGCAGAATTTCTAACAAAAAGCCCAATCTTTTTAGCCCACACTTCATCAATCTCTCGTACTCTAGTAGAGAGCGGCGATGAGAGAACTGGTTCTAAAGGGAGAGTTGCGGTTGTTTCAGATACTAGTGATTCGGGAGAAGGAGGTTCTTCAGTCTCAATATTTTGTCCCTGAACTTGCGTTTCTCCACTCGTTACCAGTGGAACACCTGGGTCAAAACCTGCTTCCTGAGGTACTAGAGCAAGAACTGCCACCACACTTATCAGTACCATGAGCATAACAAGTCCAGCCAACCAATATTTTTTCAATTCCACTTTATGATCCAATCTCAAGGTTTTTCGTAACAGTAACTTTCTTGTCTAATAAAGGATTTGAAAGCACTAATTCCAAAGTGTATTCTCCAGCTGGTGCCAAAGGGCTAACCATAAAATAATCTTTAAAAGTCAAGGTTTGTACTTTTTCAGTGCTTTTTTCTTGATAGACATAATTATTCCTCTCATCCACATCCAGTAAAACCACTTTATCTGGCCCTGTAATTCGATAATTCTTAACCAAGGCAATATCGCCATTCCAACTACTGCTCTCCACTCTATAGAGGAAATGAACTTCGCTCCCGGGCGTAAAATGAGTCGTAGGTGTAATACAATGAAATTGCTCATCAATAGCTGTACAAAATTCAAACTCTTTCATCACTACCGTACCGCTTCGTTCATAAGGCAAAAATTCCGCATTTAAAACTGAAATATCCTCATTCTCAGCTTTAACCATAATTACCCCCGAGCGAACCAGTAACAAGACTACTGCGCTAGTCACAACCACTAACACCATAAAGAGTATAATTTCAATGACCACCGAAGCTCGTTGATTCATGAGCACGCCCCCGGTAAAACTATATACCCCACCTTACCTGCCACTTCCGTCAAATACATTTTCATCTTCTGAAAATCAGCACTACTTTGAACATCACAAGAATATTGAGGCAATACCTCAGCACCAAATTTCCGTTCAAAGAACAAACCTAATAGATTAACTATTTGATCTTTGTGTGCATCAGTGCCCCGTCCATCCATAATCTTGCTGGCAATATCATAATAAATCGCTAAGGCATTATTGATATCTGAGCGTTTCTGCTGCATGATTTGCAAGGTGGTAATCTGCACCCCTTCATAATTCCCAGCCATGAAGGCTTGATGCAATCCCCCTGTTTGTTGAAAAGCAGTTTCCTGTCGCTGCACCGTAATCGTCTGGGCATAGCTGGTGCGAGACGTTGCTGATGCCTTCGCAATTTGATGCGCATTCAAACATCCCCCAACTTCATCCGCTTCTAATAACTCATAGGTCACCGTAAACTGCCGGCTGTTAGGAACTGCCGAAGCACTCACCGCTCCAGCACCATTAACTTGATAGCCGCAGGTCTTAACAGAATCAGCAGAATTTACTGTTCCCAGCACATTGTTGATAACATAACCACCAACATTAAAGTTCACTCGATTAATCTCAGCAATCGTAAAACTAGTCTTAGTACCAGCGCTTTCTGTTTTTATTAAATATCCACCAGGTGGTGCAGAATATCCTCCTGTAGGCAGAATACTCACGCCAGCTGGCACTTGTAAGAGTACTGTTCCATCATTTTGAGGAGAGGCTGTATACGTAAAGAGATAGGTTCCGGGAACTGCTTGCAAATCGGCCGGAGAGGTCACGACAGTTGGTGGTCCGCACTGAGGATTGCTATTGAGTGATTTCGCTATACTCGCCGACACTCCTCCAAACATTCCTTCCAGCACCGTTCCCAAATTCTCCTCAGGGAACATCGGCCCGGGAGCATTTTGCATCAAAGGCCGAGGTGGTAAATCAGAAACTCCCGGCATTCCAAAGGGTGAAATAGTTCGCTTCAAGCACTTTGCTTTCCCATCGCTGTTCAGGTGAACCCGAACTTTGATGGGGTCGTTTAGTAAAAACAAATTAGGTGTTTTACAATCAACCCACGTCTCTGTCTTCTTATCCTTACACAGCACATAGGGTTCTTCCAAATAGGTTCCACCAAAGCCAAACAACTGTGACAACTCCGGACAGACATATCGTCCCGTCACCAAATCAGCATGGCAGCTCAGTTCCGTTGGGAGTAAAACATCTTTCAAGGGCACATAATAAATTCCTTTATTGCCATTCAAATATCCTTCATCAAAGCACTCGTTCTCATTTCCTTTCTCTGATGGATCCAATTCCAATTCAACTACTACATGATCATATCGGTAATGGGAATCAACTTTGATAGAGGAATCTAAGGGAAGGCTAAAGACTTCGGTGGGCGGTAAATTAAAATTAGTCTTGAGTAATTTGGTTTTCTCCCCTTCCAGTGGCGAGCTCACACTCTGCGCATTAATACAATCACATCCCTTGCCCCCGCAGCTCGGATCAACACCCTTAAATCCTAAATCCTCGGGCCCGATACATTTAAGTGATACCTTCCATTGCCGTATCCTGCATCCTGGCATGATAACCCCGCCAATTTTATAAGTAAACAGTGCAGTTTGTCTTGCTGGATTATAGGTGCTCAGTTCTCGTTGTGTTGGCGCCATCACCACATTGGTCTTCATGGGAAAGGCATAGGCTGCATCCAGCAGAAAATCATCGCTGAGCAACGGAAATTCTAAGCCAAAGGCCGCCATGCACATAGCTTGTGCAAATCCCTCTGCCCCACCTTTAAAGTATTCATTGAGTTTGGCATTCCCATAATCTTCTGAAATATCGGTCACTGAACTTTGCAAGGATTGCTCCAAGGCTTGAAAGCCACCCGAGACGATGACTCCCACATCACCAAGTGGCCCTTCCTTGCTTTTATCATCGATAGAATACCCACTGCATCCCCCAGCCATATAAGCAATCCCCTGATATAATAATCCGCACACCTGCTGGGTAAATAAAGTCTTACACATTCCCGCATCCTGTAATCCGGTATATTTCGCTTCAATCAAACAATTTCGCATACCAGTTAACATATTTCGCAGCATCCGCACATTCTTGAACATCCCCGAGAGACACACACTTTGCAAGGTTCCTATTAACTGTGAATGAGGATTGATTTGAGGAACTTCCTTTTTACCCTCACCATTCAAATAATCCAATAAATAATCCGCGCCAAAGGCACCTGAAAAATCCCGTCCGGTATAATAACGGATGGAAGGATAATAGGTCCCGCTGCTTTTGCCCGATTCCTGAAACACCCGCTCCTGCTGATAGGACCAATCTTCTTTGGCACCATCTTTTTCTGCAACCGCCGTGTGAACATTAGGATATTGTGTTGCTTCTGGCACTTTCGATGAACAGACACATTGTTCAAATTGTGGTTTTCCGTCAGTACTATAATCTAAATCAGCATCTTCAGGACTTAAATTAGGAGAATTCTTTATCACAATGGGTTTTGTCTCTGTTGCAGGTTTTGTTTCATCAATAACAGGCTTTGTATCTGTTGGCTTAACTCTCTTAATGAAACAATCACGGGTATATCCAGCTGCGTACTCACCATCCTTAAGTTCTTCCAAGACCGTCGTTCCACCAGCACTATTTTTTTCTGCAACACACCTTCCACTAACGACGTTTTTTAATCTGGGATTAGAACATATGTCCTTACAAGTTTTATCTTTACCAACCATATACCCCTCCGAACCATCTGGATGATAAACAATAAGACGAGTAGGAACTGATCCCAGTCTTTCTGAAACACCCAACACTCGATTCAGACGATAAATTCCTACATCCCTATCTTTAATTTCTCGTATGACTTTTGGATCACTGCTTTCAGAACTAGGTATTTTGTTATAATATAAAGTTCCATCCGCAGTTTGCCAGCAGGCAGTCACGTCATCTATTTTTGTCGCTGTATCCAACGCCAGAGGATTTGCTTTAATCAACTCTTTACAATTCTCCCTCTCCATCAACGCAACTCCCTTTCCCGAAACTGCGCAACGTTGCTGTTTGATAATCTTATCATCAATCTCTTCGGTACTCTTCGACGCCGTCCATCTAGCTGGAACTGTCCTGCATAAAGCTCGATCACAGGTCCATTTATAGGCAGTATCGAGCGCCGCTTCCGCTTTCCACGCTGCCGCCGTCTTTGGACAACGAGCATTCAAAGAAACTTGCTTCCAGGCTGCGCTAGTCTCACCCTCCGGTGCTGTAAGTGCTTTTTGTACATCTTCAGGTAAATCAGAAACTTTAAATGAAGGGTTATTCAAACGTAAATCTTTCCAATTCTTTAACGTCTCATCCAAATACAACCCATTCTGATTAAGATCACATTTCAATTGCTTCTTAGATTCATCTGTAGATAATGCCGCTTTAACCGTACTAAAATAAGCTTCCAATTTAGACGTAAAAATCCGAACCCATCTCGTTCCCGTTCGCAGCATGAAAGAAATAATACACCCCGCGCCCGCATACAAATACGCCTGCTTGATAACCGGCTCAATCTGCTCCAATTTTGCCACCGTAAAATTCAAAGAACTGATCCCTTCATTGGCCAAAAAATCCGGAAGGTAATCCTTGCTCTCGATAGGAATATCCACCAAGTATCCTAAATTCAAACAGGAGGTCTGCACTTTCTGCTGTCCATAAGTCTGATCTCCTTGTCGTTCCTGATAATTAATAGTTACCTTCAGCGGCATCATCACCTGCCTTTTTTTAAAATCATTCCAGAAATCATCCTTACGTTCAGTAAAATCCTTGGCCGGCAATAAGTTCCACGTCACATACAACGAAGAGCCATCCCCATTGCGAATATCCCGGTAAGTCTGGGGCAATATTTTGCATCCTAATCCAAATTTATCATCTTTCTGCATACCTTGAGTGCAGGCTTTCTCAATACGTACACTTTGAATACGATACTGGGGCTGATCCTGCGCATTAAAACCCGCTGTTGCCTGTCCTTGATACGTAAATTGAAACACCGCCTGAATTTCCTGCCTCCCCTCATCCACTAAATTTGGAACCAGTCGCAAGGGCGCTTGAAATTTTGGAATAGATTCCACCCCAAAATCAAAATTAGATGAAAAACAAGTACGCACTGTCACCTGGCTCTGCCAATAGCCCGTTTTCCCACTCTTATCTTCACTGACAATATAGATATAATAACTAAAATCCTGTTGTTCAGCTACTTCCTGTATTGGGAATATAGTTGTCTGCAATAAACCCGAAGGAACTTCCCGCGGAGCAAGTTTTTCTAAAGTAAGTGAACTAAGCCCCTGTGAAAATTCCACATCTTTAAATGAAAATGCACCTTTACTATCAGCGACGGTAGTGGCTCGCGCATCTTTAAAATCAGGTTTATACTCATAGCCCAGTGGCCGATAGATATACAAAAATAATTTCGCCCCCGGTTCTGATTCTCCTGAAATAGACGATTCTGCATTATTTTCAAAATACTCCGTGCCTTTTTCAATATCCGCTTTCACTGTCGGTGCTTGAGTATCAATCTGCACCTCCAATTCCTGTACTGTTGTCCAGCCCGCTGCATCAACAACTGTAATTGTAATATGATTTATTCCTTCTTCCAGCGAAATAGTTTTTTCAATAGTCATTCCGTTGCCTTTTGCAACCGACCGATTGTTCACCACAATTTCAAACTTGCTCTCTTCTGAGATAGTTCCTTTCAAGGTAAGGCTCGTATCCGTGACCAAAGAAGGTACTTGCTCCAGTTTCAATTCCGGTTTTTGCGTATCAGCAAAGACGCTCCCGATAAAAGTCGCTTTGTTTCCTTTCACATCCATCGCTTCAACGGTAATAGTATTGTTTACATTCTCACTCAAAGTAACTTGCGGAAAGACAAACGTCCCGTTTTCATCAGTTACCGAAAAACTCCTCAACATCGCCCCATTCACTAATAATCGTACCTGCGCGCCCGGTTCAGTAACTCCAGTAATATCCGTAATGGCTCCTGCTACCAGTGCTGGCAATACCACCACCAATGCTGGTGCCGTTATATCAGGAGCTGGAGTGGTAAATGAATACATCGCCCCCCCATTATTATCCAGAACCGAATTACTTTCCACCGAAAAAGAATAGTTGGTAGAAGGCTTCAATCCCGGCAAAGCAATTCGATGCTGTTGAACTTCAGCCGCACTCCCCTTTGTTCCTAGATTATCCACCGAAGTTCCGTAATGAACAAAACTATCGCTAAGCACATCCGTATCCCAAGTGATTACTGCACTTTCTTCAGTAAGGTCCGTTGCCTGAACGGAAGAAATTTCAACAGCGCTGACGATTGGAAGATTCATAAGTAATAGTATCACCGCTAAAGTCCAATATATTCGCCAGGGCAATTTTCTCATCGCGTCATCATTACCTCATCAACTCCGGAGCCGGAACCAGGGCGCTATATTCTCCAATACCCAGCAATAATCCAAACCTATCCTCCTCGCTTCCTTTCTCTTTCACCGGAACATGGATAACCATAGTATCAGCCACTTGCAATTGATCCCACAATACCATCCAATTTTTTTCATACCCACCCATCATCGTTTCATCTTTAAACACTTTAACATCAATTTGATACCTAAAATCAGCCTCCGCTAATAACTCTAATTTTTGCTGATCCTGTACGGTCTTCTCCAGAGCAGCTGATTTCACCACGCTCGATTCCTGAAATGGCTCCACCCCTATTTGATCCTTCTTTTGATATGTAAACGTAATCACGGCCGTTTCATCATCATCTAAAGAAGCTGCTTTGCCCGCTTTCCCATCCACTATTTCATGCTTCAATACCCTAATCTGCTGAACTGGGAAGGAATACAAAGGAGCAAGTTCTAACTGCACTTCTGCATTATCGCTCGTAACCACTCGCTTCCAGTCATCTTTATACCCGCTCTTGCTTCCCCGGACAATTCCTCCCACACAATTCGGAAAGACCGTGCGATAGGCCGCGACATTTCCCATATTGGCAAAATTATATTCTGTACTGCCCATCTCACAGCTATATTTCAAGCAGGTAAAACTAAGTGAAACCTTATCCAAAGGCTGTTTATCGTACACCCCGCTCTCCTCGTTAGAGACTAATGTTGAACTAAAGATAGTCATGGGAATTTTCGCCCCAGCACAATATTCCTCATCCGGATAGACCTCCAAAAAGGAACTGGTTCTTCCCGCTTCACTGCCTCGATTAGGGATATTTTTTTGCAGATGAACCGTCAACGCCATCTTAAAGGTATATCCCGTGGTTTCATCACGGACCGTCACCAATACCGGATAACTCACATCATACACGAATTTCCACGACTGCAAGCATAACGCTTTTAAGATATCAGTACTCCCACCCAATTGATTGCTTTTCAAAGACGTCCCGCTTCGCGGACTCACTTCAAATGAAAAAGGATACGAATCCTCATAGCTAAAAGTCACTCCCACCTCCGGATTCTGAACCTCATCGCCTAGATCCCAGATATAATGATTTTGGTAGTACGGTAATTCTTCTGGGAATTCCACATAATCCGTTCCTTTCACTCTTAATTCCCGTATATTCACCCGCAATAAATGCTTTAAGGCATCTTTAACCTCGCTCACTTTCCATTTCTTTTCACTGCAGCTAATATCCATTCCCGAAACCGGAACTTGTGGATGCTCTAAGGCAATAAGATCCTGGGTAATATCTTCCAGTTTCATATCTTTCATTTCCTGTTCCACTACTCGACGAGCCGTTTCATACACTTTTTTCAATTTGACCGGCGACTCCACTACATGATTGATAACTTCCGTCACCACTTCTCCTGCTTTGTTACGAATTTCCACATCCCAATGCACATTAAAGATAACTTTACCATCTAGAATTTGAGTATCCGCAGTGATATCACTCTTCTCTACTATCGTATACACTTCTTTAAAGGCACTCGTATCGAAGACACAAGAACGTAAATGCGTTTCCATATCTTTATCCAAATCACGTTTAATTTGTTCTAAAGAAGGAATAGCAGTTGTTGTACCATAAGCCCAATAGGGAACCACGGTGAAGGGAGAAGTACGTAGATGTACTAAGCCATTCTGGGCAATACTATCAGGAACGTTGATGTATCCACCTTGCAGCCCCAGTTTTGATAAGGCCTGCGTTCCGATAGTATCCATACACACTTCCAGAAAACGCTCCACTTTCCCTTTTTCCGTGGGAATAATTTCCCCTGGCTTAAACGTCCCCACTTGATTTCGCAGCACAATAACCAGAACGACTGCCAGCAAGATAACTAAACCTAAGATTATGAAGATAGTAACTTGACCTTTTGAGTTCATAATACCCCTAAAATGGGAAGAATTAGAGCTATATCTATCTACCTCCAACCTCTTTTTGTACATGCCCTGAAGGATAGTAAGTTGATTTATAAAGCTTATGCCCAGTCACGACGACCAAATAGAGTACTAATTGCTAATGATAATAGGATATATAATCAGTACTAATTGCCAGTTAATACAACAAAAAAAACCTATTGAGACCTGTGAAGTTAGTGTCTAAAACTGTGCATTAGTAAAATACAAAACTGTACAGTATACTGCACAGTACAAAAATTTAAGTTAAAAGAAGGGACTATTTTGACTTTTAATCAAAGTGATAATTTTGAGATTGCTGGAATAAAAATTAAAGTTCGACCAATCTGGAAATGGCTGCTCACTTGAGTCGTTGGCGCATGCCAGCTTCATATTCTGCCCATATCTTTGAGGAGACATACTCTCGGCTGAAAGTTAAAATTTCATCCACTGTTGCTCCTTTTACTTCCGATGGAACTGATGGAACTTGATTTTTCACGGCGTCGCCTACGGCGATGACCTCCCGACGTACCCCACGCACGCGAAGATAATTAAGGACACTACGGCCACCGGCGTCGAAACTGGAAATGCTAAAGAAATCACCGAGCCAAGACGCCCGCGCAAGTGGACTATCTTTTGCATGCTCTCGAACGTACGAAGGATTCAAAACCCATACTCTTGTTACATCAATTTTAGCTTCTTTGAGCATCGCCATATTCGCAACAAAATCATCCCCCTGCCCATAGACACGTTCCGCAAGTCTTCGCTGTTCAGGGTTTAGCTTATTGTATTTAGTGGTTGAAATTTCCATAGAGCTAAATTCATCGTTCTCTTTTGTAAGTTTCAGTTGCGTGAGATTAAATACTTCCGTTGCAGGAGCTTTAATGGCAGCGTCTGCTTCCGCACAATCAGGACAATAATTTCCAGTACTAGTTAATTGAGTAAAAGCGTCATCGATATGCCGCAGAACCAAATTGTCAGCTTCTCTGGTCATAGCCAGTTGAGGTGTTTTCTCATTCATGAAATAGAATACTCCATCACCAGTGTAGAACCATTGAGTACGCAATTCGGCATTCGTTCGACGTTCATTCATCAACTCATCAACGTGACGAAGAGTGCCTGGCTGTACTTGTTTGTAAGCATCTTTCAAGTTACCGGAAATATTTACGATGTTGTCGATAGTCATGGTGTAAACCTCCTGTTATCCAGCTCAAAATGACTGGTTATTTATAAATCTTTTGTTTTTATTGTCATTTTAAAGTAATTAACGAAAACACATTCAGCCACCGCAAATTTAATATAATCCAGCCCCTTTCTAATCAAAAGAGGTGGTAGGAATAAAAAAACGCAAAACTGATTTCAGGAACCGCAGGCTGGATCTCTTCTTTCAACATCTTAATATCGAGCACGACACCCAAGAAAATCTTCTTCACTTTGTCGAAGATCTAACCTTTGAAACCCTCAAAGACAGAGTTCAGCCGCACTTGAGACTGCGCCGAGGATAAAGTATACTTTTTTTATCCTCAGTTAAAAAATGATGATATTAAAGCAGCTTTACGGCATCCTTCGCAGTGATCCCATCAAATAATTCTTCTTCCCTGCTTTATCCTGTATCTTCCCCTTCACCGGTTCCTGAGCATTCACCACTTCTTTCTTCTCCTGCTTCTTGCCGATGTTAACCAATTTATCACCTTCTGCCTTGAGCAGCAAATAGGCCGTCTCCATCTCGTCTTCCATCAACTGCTTCGGCTGCCACTGTAATGCTAATCCATCATTCTCGCGCCGAGGCACAATTTCTAAAGCCACATGAGGAACTTTCTGCCCCGCACCAAGACCGTTGTTGATGATAATATTG
>Ga0209211_10003861_pt1 | contig 23893 bp, 19 predicted proteins | sample RifGroA2_FD_183992 | JGI IMG/M metagenome (GOLD analysis project Ga0209211, IMG submission 183992) | Groundwater microbial communities from Rifle, Colorado, USA - Groundwater A2 (SPAdes) (version 2) | ecosystem: Environmental > Aquatic > Deep subsurface > Groundwater | place: Rifle, Colorado...
GTAGATAATAAGTTTTTTGTAGAAGCAAATCTTGATAATAAACAAATTGGTGCGATATTTGGTAGTAATATTCAATCTATCTCATTTGCTGTGAGTGATGGAGTTGAATATACAAAAGCTAAAACTAAAGTAATAAATAATAATGATGATGTGAATCAAGATGGTGTAGTTAATTTTTATTTATCTAATTTAGGTTTTGTTGATACTGATTTTTGTCAGAATAAGTTTTGTAATTTTCCAGAAATATATGTTGTAGTTGCATACACAAATAGTTTATATGAGACCTTTTATCTAAATAAAACAAATTGTTATTTTTATTCAAATATTGAGGAAGTAAATCAAGGTTATATCAATACTTGCAATAAAACAGTAGAATTTACAGGTAATGTTAATTCATATTGTGATGCAACTCATTTATGTAAACAAGGAACTTGTAATTCAAATGTTTGCCCTATTGTGACTGAAGAAGTAGCAGTTGCTGCTTCTTGCACAAAGCAATCGGATTGTGGTACTACATTAGCTTGTAATTCTCAAACAAAACAATGCGAAGAAGTAGATGTCAATCAATTATATATTAAAGGTAATAACTGTATTAGCAACGAAGAATGTAAATATATGAATTATTATTGTGAAGATGGCGCTTGTCTAAGCGAGGAAATATCACCAATATCGCTAAAGGATGTTTGTTCTACTCATGCAGAACTTAAACTAACAGCAGAGAACACAAAACTTCCTTTATGCAAAGGAGAATACCAGTTCCAGCAGTCAATCTCAACAGATGCAGATGATATTGAATTTAAATGCGAGAAAGAAACAATTATAAAATTAAATAAAAATAAAGTAAATCCCGCAATATATATTAAAAATAAAAATGTAAAAGTTAATGGATGCAAATTTGAAGGATTTGATATAGCAATTAAAGTAATGGATACTGCAGAGAACACAGCCATAATTAATAATGTCTTTACTAATAATAAGAATGCAGTATTCTCAGAGCATGGTTTTGCTGGAAATAATGTTGTCAATATGAACATTTTTGAGAATAATGAATATGCAGTGCATATAAATACAAAAGAAGCGCAAAAAGGAAATCTTTATCTTTCGCAAAATATGTTTTTAACCTCAAAAGTGGAAATAACAGGGTTTGATATTGTAATTGTTGATAATAATACATTTGCTCAGAAAAACTTAAAAACAGATACATTAACAATAAATGCGCTCAGAGCAGCTAAAAACAACCAATTGTTTGTTATAAATAATATTTTTTCATTTTTAAAACTTGTAAATGAAGAACAAGTGACTGCAATATCTGTTCTTGCAGATGAAAATAATAATGTTTTGTTTTATGATAATGATTTTAACGGTAAATCAGACATTTTATTAACAAATGATAAAAAAACATCAATTCTGCAAAATAATTTTAAAGTGAATACTACTGTCAATCATTATTCAACTACAGAAAATGATGTGCTTTTTGTATATGATAATGTCTTTAAAAAACAAAAAAACAAAGAGCAAAAAACATCGTTCTCTCTCAATAAGGTGCAATCACTCTTCATGAACAACTTATTTGAAGCTGGCTATGAGTTTACAGTAAAAGATTCGCAAAATAATTATTTTGTTGATATTAATGAAACAAATGTAAATATTAACGGCGAGGAAAGTAAAGTATTGTTCTACTATCCAATTAATGTGGAAATTGCTAATAAAGATGAACATAGATTAGATTTTGCTCAGTTTGATATATTTAATTCAAACAAAAAAGAATTATTATCTGTGCCAATCATGGCTGGATTCCCATTTGGAAATAAAAATGCTTATAAAAATATGCCAATCTATGCGTTTACTAAGGATAATAAATCAGATGTTAATATAATAGACGCTGAAATTACTGAAAAATTAACATATGGTCATGAAACAGATAAAGAAAGTGTTAATTATTTTACAAAAAATGTTGTCAGTTTTGAAACAGATACTGCAAATATCTTTAAGCCGCAATTCTTTATGCCTGTAGATTTAATAGGATTTACATATACTTGTTATAGTCCACTTTCTGAATTTAATAAGAAATACGGCATTTATAACGCAGAAGGTAAATATATAGAGATTATAAAAACTGAAAAACTTGTGGTAAATGATTTAAAAGAGTTAAGTGTAGAATCACCAAAAGATAAACAATTGATAGAAAATCAATGTGCTGGAAGTGCTGTAACAGAAGTAACAAGTGATGAATGCTTAGAAACAGAGATTTCAGTAAGCCAATTAGCATGTATGAATACTGTTATAGATTTGCTTGATTTCAAAAAAGAAGCAGAAACAGCTTGTCCACAATCAACTACAACAAATAAGTGCAATGAATTGCAATTATTATCACTTAAATTTAAATGTTTATTTGATTATGCTGGCAAAAAATTGAACGAAACTTCTGTTGAGGATGATAATTATGGCAATTATGAAGAATTAAATGATAAGCTTTCTGGATGTATCACACAGGAAGCTATTATAGATTTCACATATGCAATTGAGCAGTACAAGTATTTAGATGGTACCATAAATCCAGATAAAACAATTCTTAAGTTAAAAGCAGTTAAACCAACTGATGCAAAAGAATATACATGGTTCCAAGTCTTGACAAAAGGGGAAACAGAAATTGGCAAAGGTGTAAAATATATTTTTAATCCAATGAAAGTGTCATATCCTATTAAAATAAAATTAGTTGCAACATTAAATGATGGGCATAAAAGAAAAGTTACAAAGATAATTAACTTAGAAGAGAAATGTATAGATTCTGATAAAGGCGAAACTTCAAAAAATGAAAAACTATTATTAAACGGAAACGGACAAAATACAGCAAATGGAATCAATTATCTTGTTGCTGGTTATGTTGTTGATGAAACTGGAAAATATGAAGATTCTTGTTCAGCAAATGGAAAAAAATTAACAGAGAACTTATGTAGTGGTGATAGTAGGAAGCCTGAAACTGTAGATTGTAATACTGTATTGGAAAATGGAATTTGTAAGAATAATGCTTGTGAATTATCTGTTATAAAATGCTCTAAAAAAGAAGATTGTCTAGATCCAGCAAAACCTCTCTGTGATACAACTGCAAAAATATGCATAGCAACAATTGCAGACTTTGATTATGATCTAACTACAGTAAAAGATGCTTCTGATAAAGTGCATATTAGCGCATTAGCAAAAGATAAAGGAACAGATGGTAAAGGAGCAGGTGTGATATATTTATGGGAGTATAACTATACAAATGGTGGAAATGTTTTCAATAAGTTAGATGCAGATAAAGATACTCCAATGCATGTTCAAACTGATATTCTCAAAACAAATTTCCCTGTAGAATTAAAGCTAAAAGTTACAAAAGGCGTTTTAATAGATTCAATAACAAAAACAATACAATCTCCGCAATGCTTTGAAGATAAGGATTGCGGAGCAGCTACTCCTATATGCAGCCAGAATATCTGTATTGCAAATACTCCGCCAAAAGGATTTGCGTATTATGACTACGAAACGAATACTGTTGTCTATAATGTAACAGATATGCAAGGAATCAAGAAGATTGCAGTTACAGTAAATGATCCGCCACCAACTAATCAATCAGTAATCAATTCACCTGAAGTTAATTGTATGACAAATGCTGTTCCTCAAATCAATTGCAAAGGTGAAACAACAGCATTGTATAAACCTTCACCATATCTTGATAAAGTCACAGGAGCACCTATTAAAGATCCAAAAACAAAAGATGTAATGCTATATGATAACTTAGCATGTGGTCCAAATTATGAAGATGAAGAGCAAACAAAAATTTCAGGATATCAATGCTTTGATGAAGTAACAATACCAGTAACTGTGACAGATGGGAAAGATGTTGTGTATAAAATTATATTAGAAGCTAAGCAAAAGTATTATTATGAATCACTAGATTGGTCAAAAGCAGATACGTCCAAAGCATCAAATGAAACACCTGTCTGTGATTGTCTGCAGGCGAAATTGCCTCCTCCAAGTATAACTGGAAATACAGATTCACCCTCTTCAAGTTCAAGTAGTGGTTCTACATCTTGTATTCCTGAATATAATGATAAGATATGTAATGATGGTTTAGCAAAACAATCATGTGTATCAGGTGAAAGAGCATATAATTGTCCTGCTGTAAATGATTGTTATAAAACAAAAAGAGTAACTGAAAAATGCAGTACTTTGTCAAATCCTGAATTAGTTAATCATTGTTTTAATAATAAAAAAGATTCTGATGAAGAACTATCTGATTGCGGCGGAGATGATTGTAAGTCATGTCCAGGTAGTGTAAAAGGTTCTGGATTTGTATCTCAACCTATAATCTCAAAGCAGACAGAAGAAGAAATATTTGAAGAAGGAAATGAAGAGGAATTGATAGATGAAGAGGAAATAAATGAAGAAGCATCAAATTTAGGCAAGTATCTTGTCTATGGTATACTTGCTTTATTTGTAATTGTCTTATTAGTTGTCTTGCTTATGAAAAAGAAAGGTGGAGCAGCACTAGCAACTGCTGGAAGTCAATCAATGCAGCAGCAAATAAGACAGCAACCTCAGCAGCAAATGCAGTATCAGCAGCCAAGACAATTGCCTGAGATGAATGCTGCATCAGAACAGCAATTAAAATCTTATATTAGTAAACAGCTTGAATCTGGAATGGCAAAAGAAACAATTTCACAAACATTGCAAAGTTCTGGATGGAGAGCAGAAGATGTAGAGAAAGTGTTTACAGAACAATTGCATCATGTATTGCCTGCTGATTATGAACAAAAACTGCAACAATATATTAGTTATTATTTAGATCGTGGAATGACAAGAGAAGAGGTTAGAGCTAAGTTAATCTCCGGCGGATGGCATGAAGATGTTGTTGATAATTATATGAAAGGTTGATTATAATGGTAAAAAACAATTTAAGATTATCAAAAAATTTGAAGAATGTAACAATCATTCAAGGTTTTCCAGGGTTTGGTTTAGTAGGCACTATTGCAACAGAGTATCTAATTGAGCATCTTCATTGTGAATTATTAACAAAATATTGGTTTGAAGAATTGCCTGCTACTATCACAATCCATGACGGGAAGTTAATACATCCAATTGGAATCTATTATAACAAAAAGTATAATCTTGTGATAATCCACTCGATATTAAGCACAGCTGGCATTGAATGGAAGGTAGCAGAATTAATTGATACAGTCGCACAGCAGACCAAAGCAAAAGAGATTATCTCATTAGAAGGTGTGAGTTCACCTGCAAATGTTGCAGAGCCAAGAGCATTTTATTACAGCACAAATGATAATAAAAAACTAACTGCTATTGCAGATGAGTTAAAAGAAGGGATTATTATAGGTGTAACATCTGCATTATTATTAAAAAGCAAGACAACTATAACTGCATTATTTGCAGATACGCATTCACAACTGCCAGATTCAAAAGCAGCTGCAAAATTAATTGTTGTTCTTGATAAATATATCGGATTGAATATTGATCCAAAACCTTTGTTTGAAACAGCAAAGAAATTCGAAGAAAAGATCAAAGCAATGCTTGAAAAAGGAGTAGAGATGCAAGAAGATCAGAAGAAAAAGCAATTGAATTATGTTGGATGAATCTTACAAAAAAATATTCCAGTACCGCTCAGTGAATTGAGATGCTATATATTCAACTAATTTTGAATATTCATTTTTATTTGCTGTTGTAAGGTTTGCTTTGTCAGCCTTGCTTAATGCTTCTAAATATGTTTTTCTTGAGCTATTATTAATTATTAGTGGGGAGTATTTTTTTCTTAGTAAAATATAATTAAGCAATATTCTTCCTGTTCTGCCATTTCCATCCATAAACGGATGAATCTTTTCAAATTTGTGATGAAATATTACTGCTAATACTAAGGGATGCAATTTTGTCTCATTTTTCTTATACCATTCCAGTAAAATATCCATATCTGTCTTAATATTTATCTTTCGGTGTTTTTCCTTCTTGAAATAGATTCTTAACCTCATTCATTTTGATTGTATTTCCTTCAATAGAAGTGCTATTAAAAGCAAATTCTATAATAAATTGATCAAATATTTCTTTTTTTGTTAAATAATCTAAAATCTTACCCTGTCAAGAACCACTGGTCAATAGACCAGTGGCATGCTTATCGATAACACCTAAGGTGGTTCTTGACGCTTACGAATTCCACCACCTGTCAATAGACAAGTGGAATTCGTCTTGTTTAAATATAGATTAGTAAAATTAAAGGGTAATCTTATAACGTTGGATTATATCTTTCAATATGTGTATCGATTGTTATCATGCTTGCATATTTTGTGATTTCTTGATTTACTCTACTTTTAAGATGCCCAGCTCCACCGATAACAACTACAATCTTATATTTTCTATCGAGTTTTTTCACTTTTTCTGACCAATCTATATTTCTAATACTATCTAAATCAGCTAACATTTGACTCATATCTTCAAGACCAATCTTAAACTTCGTTCTATCTGCGCGTTCCTTATATTCTCTACAAAACTGATATTTATTACAATTTACACTTAACATTGATTCAAGAACTTCTGTTATTGATAATATATCTTTAATGCGTTTGTCGTCGGGTTCTATCTTAAATTTTGCTGCCATCTCTTGTGTCTTTATTCTTAGCACTTCAATATACTCCATTTTTAATAGATTATCATATTCTGCATATCTTTGCAGATATGTATCATCATTTTCAGTACCAAATAAATGTATACTTTGTGGATAATTCTCAAAAAGATAAGCAGAACCTGGAGCATGAATTTGATTTGTATATCCTTTGTTAGTAGCTACAGTCGATAGAACATGTTTAGTAATATCTTTGAATTCTAACAACAGTTTTCTTATTGATTCTTTTCTGTTAGGATCTTCTGTTGCTAATTCTATAAAACTCGTTCCTACTTCTTTGATATTTGCGTTTAATATTGCGTCTTCTTTTTTTGTGCCTTCAAATGTTTCATGGCTTACTTTTGCTTGTCGGATAAACTCAGGCGTTAATTCTTGATAATAACCCTCTAAACCCAATGCAATTTGTTTATTCTTTAATAGACTAATTATCAGTTCTATTCTCTTTTTTTGATCACCTATAAAAATAGGGTGGTGCATATCAGGTAGATAAATAACTAATCTCTCACTTTGTATATCTAAACTATATTCTTCGATTATTTCTAATCCCGAATTTGTTAATCTTTTTCTGGTTGTCCTATATAATGATTCTGATGCATTTGTCTCTCTTTTTAGTCTATCATCAATACTTGCTGTTATCTCAATTTGTTGACTATCACTTCTAATATTGCCTAAACCAAGTAAAACTAAACTGTTTATTGTTCCTTTTAAAAAGTCTCTTCTTCTCATATTCTTGGTTTATTCAATCTTATTAAAAATTTATCTGTTTTTAGTTTAAAATCTTATAAATCTTATAGTGCCTACTGCAAAAAATGTTTCTAACTCTCACTTTTATACAAAAAGTTATCAAAACTTATTATCTTTTACAACTGTCTATGTTTTTTCTTATCTTTTTTTTGTGTTCTCTATAATTTATTCTTTTTTGTTCATAATTTTGTCCTTAATACTCTTTCTTTTGTCGTGATTATCTCTACTTGATTTTTATCTATTCTTTGCTTAAATGATTCAGTTTTCTATCAATTATTTTATTCTCTAAATTTAGTTTTACCTTTTTTCATCTCTAATCTATGTTTTTTATTCTAGATAAGAACTAAATAATGTAATAATAAGAAATAATAACACAGACTTGTTCTGACCTCATTGTTTATTCAATGTGTTTTACACGCTTAAGATATTTTCTTATTCTTTTCTCATCTGTTTACTTCTGCTTAAATATTCTAATCTTTTAGTATGTTTTAGTGCTTTTTGCGTGTATTTAACTTATTTTCTTTTTGTGATCTCATAACTACTTTTTACTATATAATCAATGATAATGCATAAACCTTGTCGCTATTATTGCTTAATGGTTCCTTAAACCTCCTTCTTTTCTTCACTTTTGGCATGTCTTTGTTGTTTAACCATACTTCACGAGTAAAAACCCCTCAAACTATATTTGCAAAAATTGTCGAAATTATGCAGTACTTTAGTTCATTTTATTTGAATTGAACTTCATTTTCGGGATTATCTCATAAATTGTAGTTTTGGTTGTTTTTCACTTATTTGGTATTATCTCGAATCATTCTAAAACTGTTTCTATCGTCTAAAATCTCTCTTTTTCTTCAATGTATTTATCGCGTTAAATATATTTTTTAACTGAATTTCGTTTGTTTTAATATTGATTAAATATTTTAATCTTAGCTTACATAATCTCATTTATTATCTATATCTTTGACAGAATATTTTAAGCTAAACTTAAATATTGTAGCTTGGCTGATGTTATTAAAATTTAATCATTTCTTAAATATTTTAAGCTTGTTTTTGTAGGTTTTTATGTTTTTTATATTTATATCCTTTGACATATCTGTTCAATAGGTTGTGTAGTTTAATATATGTTTCAATATATTTAATCTGATTATTATATCTCAGGATATATTATATAGGCACTATACTTTTTATTATTTTTGCAATCAATTATTAAAAATTAGAAGTTTCTATCTTTATTTCGGATAAAGTGAGAGTATATAATCAAATAGTTGACAATAATTATAATTCTTGGGGCATTATTGAGATCAGATTTCGAATTGTGTCGTTATAATCAGAAAATATATAAATTAGCTATATTCTTTAAATTGAAAAAATAGATATAAGAAGTAAACAGATATAAAAAATATAATCGGTGATTGTTATTGCAAAGCAAAAAATAATTCTTACAAATATTGAGCCAGAATTAAATGCTAGTTCTGATGATTTAGCAAAGATTATTATCCAACGTCTCGGATTAATGCCTAGAAAAGAGAATTCTACAGATAAAATGCATCAAGTTCTGATAGAATTATATGAACGTGCAAAGATTGCAAATAGAGAAAAGCAGCCAACAAAAGCAGTTATGACAGTTGAAGAGATGGGGATGTATGCGGGCATTACAAGGCAGACAATGTATGAATATCTCAAAAGATGGTTAGGGGTAGATATGGTTGTAAAAACTAGCTATATATTGTCTGATAATACTGTTGTTATTGGCTATAAATTAAATGGTCCAACACTAGAGCATGCTTTTGAACGTGCAAGAACAAAAGTGCATGATCATCTGAATAAGACACATAGTTTTATCTTAGAATTGCAAAAAATTGTTAAAAACGAAAAGATTAGTCAGAAAATGACACAGAATATGCAGCAGCAAGTTAAAAGTGAGAATGTAGTTGAAGATAAAACTGATATTGGTGGCGAGGGTAAGAATATTAAGTAAAAATACATAGACTACCACCTTTTAGTAACTAAACATAACAAGCTTTAAATATAAGCATGTTTTTTGTTTTAAAATGCAAGATCAAAGATTTGAAACACTTGAAGCGCGAATGCCAGATATAAACGAACCTGAATTAATGGATTTATTAGGTCATGATGCTGAAGCTAGGATGTATTTGTGTTTGATCAATACTCTAATGACTAAACCAAGAAGTGGATTAAAACAATCATTGGGCTTAGGTGTTTTAAGGGATGGGTATGTAACTTTAGCAAAATATTCTGATATGATGGTTATAGTTTATCCTGAGTTTGGCAGTGATAAATATAAAAATCTATTGCGTTCAACATTGGTTGCTGATGTTTCAATTCAGATGATAACACAGTATTATTCTAATTTAGGCGAATATAAGAATCGAAGTGTTAAAGCTCTTAGAAGAGGAGTAAAAAGAACTATGAAAATAGAGAATCTAGTTACTGAACTGCTTGGTAAATATAATGTAGTTTGTGATAATCATGGTGGAAATACTCAGATCTCTAATTTGTTGTTGTATCTTACTCAACCAAGATTATATGCAAGAATTGCTGATACAATTTCATGTAGAGATACAAGAGATGCAAGATTTGCTTGTTTGTTAAATGCTGCACTTTTTCATGAGAGGGAAACAAGGCATAGCAGCAGTGGTTCTAATAATAGAGGATATAATAGAAGTAGAGGAGATAATATTTATTCTAGGTTATTTGTTACAGCTGAAAGAATTAAAGAATTCTGGGAAGGTTCTTTAATAGGCAGTTCAAATGGTTCACCAATATATGAAACAGAATGTGCTGATTCTAAAGGAATTATTGCAAAAAAAGTATTTAGTTGTTCTGAAGAGATGATATTAGAAGGGTTATTGTTTGAGGAAAGATTGTTAAAAGCAGCTAGAACAGAAGAAGAAAAGTGAAGATATAATTAAAATAATAATTGTTTTTTAGTAGTAATTCATCTAACTTCTAAAACAACATAACCTAAATCATGTTTTTTGCAGAAATCTTTTGCTCCATGTGATAGCATATATTCTTTCCGTACAATAACTGCCATTTTCTTTTTATCTTCTGGAACATCAGTTTCTTTCTTATTTCTGCTTTTAACAAAATATTCAAGCACTCCTTCTGCATATGTTTTTGGATTGGAATCAGAATCTCCTATTAAAACTTTATCTTCAAATAAAGCAATGTAAACTGCTGCAGCAAGATAGTTTCTTTGGAGTAAATATTTTGATATTTCAACTGATAATGATGCATCTGAATAACCATAAATCTCTGGGAATCCTTTTGCTAATAATTGCTTTCGAATATTATTTTCAAATGTGTCACCAAATCCTTTTCTCTTACTATCCCATAGATTTTTGTCATCAGAAATATAAGGTAAGACAATATCATCTCCATGAATAATATCTTGTTTATCTATAAGATCTAATAATGATGCAATAACTTTGTTTCTTCTTTGATAATCACTTAATTGGCTGTCATCAACAATAAAATAAACATCTATAATGTTAAACTTGTTTTTATGTTTTTGAGCAAAATCTTTTAAAACATCATTATATAATCCCTCATATAATGAATTTCTAATTGCTAATACTCTATCAAAATCAAGTTTACTATAAACAGAAAGCATTTGTTTTGTGCTGTTATTATCTGTAAAGTCAAATAATGGATATTCACTGTTTATTCTTTCTATGTTTGATAATCCATGAATTTGATTAATCCTTTCAATTAAATTCTGTGTTTCGTCATCTAATTGCATAATCTCTAAGGAAGAGCAATCCATTTATAAATATTTTCATTACTTTTAGGTTAATACAAATTAATTTAAACTTTTATAGATAAATTAGTATTTGATGGATAAACAAGTTGAAGCAAGTGATGAAATCAGGAAAAGAATAGATGATTATATTCATACAGAGTATCAGAAAGGATTTACTCTTGATCAGATTCAAAATGCATTACTTAAAGCGGGTTATAAAGAAGGTATTGTCAAAGAATTGCTGAAAAAATATGTAACAACAGGGAAAGCACTAGGATATAATCCACTACTTCATAAATCGCAGCTTATTATAGGATTAGTATTGTTGGTAGTTATTATTTTCTTTGTATTTTATCTTAAATCATTTTCTGCAGTTGACTGTACAAATGAACAATGTTTTTTAGAAAATGCTAATAATTGCAATGCTGCACGATACCAAATAACTGTTGATCAAATACAATATGAATTCACAACAGACAATGATTGCAATGTTGTTAAGAAAATTGTTAAGTTATCAGATGAAGAACCAAAAGAGATAAAAGAGCTTATTGAAGGAAAAAGTATGACTTGCAGCTATGTTAAGAATAATTTCAATCAGGAACTATTGACAACATTGTTGTCTGGGTTAGATAAATGTACAGGGCAATTAAAAGAAGGATTGTATGAGATAGTGTTAGCTGAGAGATAGAAAACTATTAATAGTAGTTTTTCATTACTATTCAGAGAAATAAAAGCTTTATATAATTCAACATTTACAACAAAAAAAGGTGATAAAAAATGGAATTTGTAGAATATCTTCAGGATGCATGGAAAGTTGTTACATTTGATGAAAAAACAATGTCAAATTTATCAAAAGATAAAAATGCATTAATCTATGGACTTGCAATTGCTTTAGCTGTTTCATTATTGAGTGCAGTTGTTCAGTTATTTATGGATGTTACACCATTAGAGAAAGGGTTAAATTTTATAATATTGCCTGTAACAACAATTCTTGGAACTTTAATCATCTACGGATTAACTCACCTCTTTGCAAAATGGCTTGGAGGTAAAGCTGATTTCATGCCTTTCTATAAAGTATTATTATTTCCACATATATTGATGGTACTTAATATATTTCCTTTTGATGTTGAAGAAATAACAACATTTGGTGTGATTATGGTATTAGTTATTATTGCAACTGCTATTTGGTCATTATTAGTTGATATCAAGATAACTAAAGTTATTCATCAATTATCAATTGGAAGAGCTGTTGCAGCTGTGTTGATTTCTTCAGGGATAATCTTAACTTTACTTGTTGGATTAGCTGTTTTATTTATTAATTCAGTTGTATATGTCTAAGAATCTTTCTCTTCTTTTTCTTATTGTTCAAATTCTATTTTTCCTTCAAAGTAAACTCCTTTCTTGAGTTTAACTGGTCTCCAATTGTCAAGAATAAGTTTTGCTTCAAGCCATTCAGCTAATTCTTTAGGATTGCCAATTGTTGCAGACAATCCAATTATTTGCACATTTTTCAATAAATGTTTCAAAAGTGTAATTAATATTTCTAATGTTGGTCCTCTCCCTTCGTCATTAATCAAATGAATTTCATCAATAATTACTACTTTTACATTTCTCAGCCATGGAATTGAATGACGAATTAAAGAATCTAGTTTCTCTGAGGTTGTAATAATTATATCATATCCTGCTAAATAAGAATCGTCAGAATCATTATCTCCAACAGATAATGCAATCTTTAAATCTGAATATCTTTGTTTAAACTCTTTATATTTTTCATTAGCTAATGCTTTCAATGGTACAATATATATTGCTTTTCCTATATTATTATATACAGAATCCAATGCGGCAAATTCTGCAACTAATGTTTTTCCAGAACCAGTTGGTGTGCAGACTAATAGGTTTTTTCCATCGAATAAACCTGATTTGATTGACTTTTCCTGGCAAGGGCGCAATTCTTTGAGATTTCTTTGTTGTAATGATTGGTATAGTTTAGGGTTGATTTTATCTTTGATTTCTGTAAGCTGCATAAGAATATGGAGAATGTATTTGTTTTAATATGTTTCTAAAAACTTTCTTATCTCTTCAGCAACTTTTGTTATATCATTATTTACTTTCAATTGATAATCAATATTTTCAACTGTATGGTTATATTTTGGATCATAAAAATGCACAAGCAATAATCTCACTGCTTCTTCATAATCTTGAGAATTAATTGCTGTGATTATTTCATCAACAATCTTATTGCTTAATACTGGTATCATTGTTTTGACAATCTCTTTGATTTGTTGGATCTTTTCAATGGTATCAAAGTATTCATCTGCTAATCTTTTGCAGCGTGTTTCTATTGGAAGCTCAACTTTTATATTTATTCCTTTTTTCATTGCTTTATACAATGATTCTGGCAATAAAACTCTACCCAATTTTCTTGATTCTCCCTCAATTATTATAAATTCTTTATTTTGCAATGCTCGAAAGCGTTGCAAAATCATAGCATCAAACATCTTTTGATTTCTTGGTTGTAATCCTACCATACCTAAACGAGAGTTTCTGTGTTGCGCTAAATCTTCTAAGTCTAAGGAATTTGGAAATTGTTTTAATAGTTCAGTTTTTCCAGTGCCAGTTAGACCATATAATACAATGAATCTTGCTTTAAATTGGTAATTATTTAATTGTTCTATCACATATTTCCTATATGCTTTATGACCGCCTTCTAATTGCAATGCTCTATATCCTAAACCACAAAGCACATTTGTTACAACTTTTGATCTCATTCCGCCGCGCCAGCAATTGATAATAATTGTCTTATCTTTGTATTGTTTCATCTGTTTAAGTATATCTGGCAGTTTCTGTGAGAATAGTTCAACTCCTTTGTCAATTGCTTGCTCTTTGTTTATTTTTGTATAAATTGTGCCAATTAATGCTCGTTCATCATTTGAGAATATAGGAATATTCACAGCATCTGGAATATGTGCTTCTGCATATTCTGCTGGTGTTCGTGTATCTATGAAAATAGTGTTTTCTAATTCTAAAGCTTCTTTGATTGAGATTGTCTGAGGCATAATGTGAGTTATTATACTGCTGTTATAAATATTACGTACAAAAAATGGAAATGTTTAAATAAAAATTATACCTAAGTATAATTAAAGTATAACTTTCTACAGTTGCATCTTCGGCGATTTTTTCGTAAGTCTTTTTTTGGTTATTTGTTATTGTTTTTTTCATTTTGGTTAATTAATCTTTAGTGGTTTGTCAAAAATTTCTGTTGCAGCTTGCTCTCTAATTGTTTCAATCTTTTTATCGAATTGAAGCAGTCTTTTCTTAATTTCTGTAATGAGTTTTTTAATGATTTTAGTGTCTAAATCAGTTTCATCTATCTGCACATTCCCATAATAAGGATCAGAAAATAACATAATGTCACCAAGTGGAAATTCTATAAAATGGGTGTAATCATCGCTAACATCTCCTCTGCCGGTTACAGCCATAGCCAATTCTAATAATTGATGCAAAACGTGTTCATCATTTGCATTGTCATCGTTTTCGATTTGTTCAATTTTTTCTTTTATGGTCATTTTAAAACTTCCACCCTTTATTTCTGAACATGTCAAATATTCTGAGATAACCAATATTAAAATCCTTACATATTAAAGGTATTCTAATCTTATTCTCTCTTTGGCTTTCTTCAGTGACTACAAGCCATTTTAGAGGCGTCAATGTTTGTTGTTTATTTCTTGAAAATTCTACAGCTAAAGCAATAACCCATGGATCTGCTGAAAATTCCTTTTTTATATTTATGATTGAAGGATACTTTTTTAAAATTTGAGTAACAATTTCTGTTTGTTTTGGGGTTATTGGTTTGAACATTTTTTTATGTTGTTTTGCCCATTCTGCAACTTTATCATCTTGTTTGACTAATTCATTAAAAACTTCAATTGGGGAAAATAATTGACCTTGGTCAATCAACACTTCAATTTTTTTCCAAACAGAAGGATAAATATCAATAGGGTTAAATTTATTTAAATCAATTAATGAACTTGTATCTATAACATAGTAATCTTCTGTCATTTTTTTGCCTTACGAATTACTTTATCCAAATTTCGAGATTTTATTGATAGGAACGTTAAAGCATCACTATAAGTAATTAAGTTTTTCTCAAGATTATCCGCTACCAAAGAAACAAACTTATTGCCTAGATCTGAAAGGCATTTTCTTTCTTGAGGGATTCCTATAGATTGTTTTTTTACTTCTTTTTTGATTTTTGGATGTCTATCGAGAATTTCTTGGTAATAAAGTCTTTTAATAAAATCAAGTTCAAGCATATTATATAATAACATTGCTTTGCTTACCTTGTATTTCCTAGATAAATAATTCAAGGTTTTAGTTTCAGTTAAAACTGTCTTATTTTCTGAGAAAATTGATTTTGCCAATTTTGATGGCATTAAAAAAGCAGCAGCAAACTTATTGCACCATCTTTCAACTTTATTGTCTGTGTTAAAGTCAGGTATGCTTATGCTAGATTTTCCTAATAATACATGTCCAAATTCATGAAGTAGAGTGAAAATTCTTGGTTCAATATTATCTCCTGAATTAACAACTATTAACATTGGTCTTTTATCTGTCAAAACAAACCCTCTTGCATCTTTAAGAGGCATAGATATTTGAAAAGAAAAAATGTTATAATCTTCAAATATATCTCTTAGATAGTTATATAGTTTATATGCATCTGTGAACTCTTTAGTCTGCTTTTCAATTGATAAGTTGAATTTTTTCCTGTAAAATAGCGCGATTTCTTCAGGATTTTGTTCTATTTTAGCTGGTGTTATTTCTGAGTCTGTTTTTTTATTGATGTTTAATGATAATTCTGAACCTATCTCCTGTAAATATCTTGCTTTTCTAATTGCCAATAAAGTTTTTCTTTCAAACTTATCTAATTTATTTGGAAGCATGCGATAATCTTTAGGTAACGGGGCTTCTTCAGGAGGTTTAGGCAAAAAGAATGCGGCTAATGGTCTTTTGGTTTTATTAGATAGCAATTCTAACTGTTTTATTGTTGGTTTAATATCTCCAGAAAGCCAGCCATTAATGGTATTCTCACTAATAGTTAAAGCTAAAACTAATTCATTCTTCTCCCAACCAGATGTTTTGATAGCCCATTCTAAGACTTTGGGGTTTACATCAACTTCAAACGATTCAGTTTTTGTCATTTTAGTTAAATAAACTATTTGGGTTTATATTTGTTGCTTTTTGCTTTCTCTAAAAGTTGTTGTGGGTGCTTCTTGTGCTATATTAATTGTGATTTGATTGATATTTATTTTATCTTCTTCAAATGAATCATCATTATAAGTACTATCTGTTTGAAATATTATATAATACCCTTCATTATGGCTATTTTTTGGCATCTCCACTTAATACTTTTGTTTCAATAATAATCGGAGATTTAGGATCTTGGACAAAGATTATATCTTGAAATCCATTTCCAGCTTGGACTTCTCTTGCAAGATACCCTGTTCCTCTACCTGTAAGAAAAGCCATCAATTGGGATTTTCCAATCTCTTCTGGATGATTTTTGATATTTCCATTCACTTTATTATTTTCCAAGAAAGCAAAATCACGCTTTTTTTTAATATAAGACGGATCAAAAATATTTTCTTTAGGATAATTTAAATTCTTGAATAACTCATAGATATCAGAATTATTTTTAATTGACTCTATTTGTTTCTTTATTCTGTTTTTTAATTCAATCCCATTATTCATTATCTTCACGCTTCTTCTTTAATGCTTCTTCCATAAACTTTTCAACTTTTCTGGACAGAATTATAGAATGTTTTTCGCAATACTTTTGATAATTTTCATAAATATCTTCATCTAAGCTTAAAGCAACTGTTTTTTTTCCCATATGGTTGCATATGTTTATAAATCTGTGGGTATTCTGCCTACGATTTTATAAAAAAAATTATTCTCGCCTATTTCTTAATCAGTCTCACATCAATAATCCTATGGTGCAATACTCTATTTATCACTAATTTATAGTTTGTATATTTGATTATGTATCCTTTTTGAGGTATTTTTCTTATTTTTTCAAAGATAAAGCCTCGTAATACCTGATTTTTGTCTTTGCTTGGTAGTTTTAGATCTAATTTCTCGTGGATCTCATTCAATGTTGTATTACCTTTTATTAAATACACTTTTGGGTTTATTTTTCGAATCTTACATTCAATGAAATCAGATTCATCGTATATCTCTCCAAATATCTCTTCTAATAAATCTTCCATTGTCACTAAGCCTATAACTCTGCCAAATTTGTTTAATACGATTGCAATATGTACTTTTTTGTTTTGGAATTCTGAGAATAAACTATCTAATCTTTTATTTTCAGAGATAAAGTATGGTTTTTTTGCAATACTTTTGAGTGATTCATTTGTTTTTTCTTCTCTTATAGCTCTTAATAAATCCTTAATGTATAGAATTCCAACAATATTGTCTAATCTTCCTTCATAAATTGGAATTCTTGAGTAATTCTCATGAATAATATAATCAATAACTTCTTTTACAGTTGTATCTGCGTGCAAAGCGATGATATCTTTCTTAGGAACCATAATATCTTTTATATTGATTCTATCAAATTTAAGAATATTATTAATTATTTTTTTATCTTTTGCTTTTATTACACCTTGTTCTTCGCCTGATTCTACAACACTCCTAATTGTATCCTCTGTAATTTCTTCATGATATTTCTTTTTCCCAAATAATCGCAAAAGAAGCTTGCTGAATAAATCAAATATATACACTAATGGCATAAAAAGTATCATAATTGCATCAATCAAAGGAGCAGAGTGCAGTGCAACAAATTCTGGGTATATTGTAGCGATTGTTTTTGGGATAAATTCTCCTATAACTAACATAATAAATGTAAGTACGCCTGTCAATATACCCAATGCTTGATCTCCAAAGATAAGTATTGTAATTTTTGTTGCAATAACACTTGCTGTAACATTTACTAAATTATTTCCAATAAGAATTGTAGATAGAAATTTATGTCTTTGATGCTTTAATCTTGCGAGTGTTTCAGAGAATCGTATTCTTCTATTGACTAATTCTTTTATCTTTATATCATTTATTGAATATACTGCTGTTTCTGTCGCTGAGAAAAAGGCAGAGAAAAATACCAGTATCACAAATGTAATGATCAAGCTTGTTACAATTACCATATTATTACATCTCCTCAGGGGATTCTATATGAAGCAGCTCTAAGCCATTTTTTATTACTTGTTTAACAGAAGTTATAAGATATATTCTTGCTTCCATGACATTTGGAGCTGATTGTAATATCTGAGTTTCATGGTAATACATGTTAAATAATTGAGTTATATCAAGCAGATATCTTGTCAGCAATGATGGTTTCAGTTGTTTTATACAATCACCAACAATTATTGGATAATTGCTAAGCAGCTTTATTATCTTGTTTTCTGTTTCATTGAATAAACTGAAGTCTATCTTTTTGCTATGTATGATTAATATTTTTTTAGATTTCTTTTTTGTGTTTTTATTTACTTTTTTAATTAATTCTTTATATTTTTTCTGAATACTGTTAATTCTTGCAATACTATATTGAATGTATGGTGCAGTTTCTCCTTCAAAGGAGATTGATTCTTTTGGATCAAAATAAATATCTTTTGTTAAATCAGTCTTTAAAAGATAAAATCGTAATGCACCTAATCCGATTTGTTTAGCTCGTTTTTCAACAGCTTTATCACTCAAATCTTTATGGCGCAGTTTAATCTCATATTTTGCAAGTTCAATTATTTCTTCAACTAAATCGTCTGCATCGACAACCTTTCCTTCTCTTGATTTCATCTTTCCATCAGGCAAGTATACCATACCATAGCTTATGTGCTTTAATTTATCTGCCCATTTGTATTTTAGCTGTTTTAGGATTGCGAACAACTGCTGAAAATGAAGATTTTGTTCGCTTCCAACGACATAATATGAAGCATGTAATTTGTTCTTTTTCATCTTTTCAATTGCCAGAAAGATGTCTTGTGTAATGTATAATGATGTGCCATCTGCACGCATCAATACTTTTTTTGGCAGATTAAAAGATGTTAGATCTGCATATATTGCTCCATTTTCTTCCTTAAATATCCTTTTTTTAAGTCCATTCTTTACAATGTATTTTCCTTTTTTATATATTTTTGATTCATAATACATCTTATGGAAGCATATATCCATCTTCTTATAGCTTTCATTAAATCCTTTATAAACCCATTTGTTCATTTTCTTCCATAATGCAACAATTTCTTTATTGCCTGCTTCCCATTCTTGCAGCATTTTCTGTGCTTCTTGCTCTAATTCGTGGTTCTTTTCAGCTTCTTTACAGAAGAAAACATAATATCTTCCTACAAAAAAGTCAGATTTACAATCAGGTAAACTATTATTCCCCCATTTTTTGTATGCGAGCATTGATTTACATATATGTATTCCTCTGTCATTAACTAAGCAGGCGCGGATTACTTTGTTGCCGTTTTTTTCAAGCATTGTTGCTATTGCATCACCTAGCGTACAGTTCCTTACATGTCCTAAGTGCAAAGGTTTATTGGTATTTGGAGAGCTGTATTCAAGCATAATTCGCTTTTTTTGTTTTAATAAACCATATTTTTCTTTTTTCTTAACTATTTTTTTCAATATTTTTTCATTAAGATATGACTTATCAATAAAGAAATTAAGATAAGCACCTTTTATCTCTATTCTTGTAATAGGTCTTTCTATTTGTATTGACTTTATAATCTCTTGTGCAATCAGATTAGGTGATTTTCTTAATACTTTTGCAAGTTGAAAACAAGGAAATGCATAATCGCCTAAAGCCAGCTCTTTTGGTGTTTCTAAATTTAGATTAAGGGAATCAATTACTTCTTTTGTGGTTTGTGGTGATTTGTCTGATACTAAAGTACTAGGGTCATGAATATGTACCAGTTGCTTTTCTAAATAATGACTTATTTGCTGCAATATTGTAGTCTTTATTTTATCCATAACTTCTTTTAGATTTACTTATTTATATATTTATCATTTTTGGTGGGTGTTGTAAGTGTATACTACTTCTGAATAAGGAATCATAATGGGAAGATTTATATATTTATTCTAGCAAGGAAATTAAATTAAGGATATATTAATTATAAAAAAGATGGTTAAGGTTGAAAAAATATTTCGTAGCTATCATTGTGGCACTAATATTATTTTTATTTACATTTATTACAGTTTCTGCTGATACATATTATGTTTCAATGAATGCTTCTCTTTCAAAAGTTGTGTATGGTACTAATGAAAATATTACTCTTTCAGGAACACTAAACAGAGGAACAATTGTAAGTTCAAATCTTAGCAATCATACAACGCTTGCAAATGCAAATATCACACTTAATCTTTCTTATTATAATGGTACAATTATTAGCGCTTATATCTTAAATACGTCAACTGATGGCAAGTTCAGTACAAAAAGTGAAGCTAATCCAAATTCGACAGCATTATTTGCTCCAAATACTACTGGAAGTTATCTTATTATTTTAGACTATAAAGATCCGAATAATAGTAGTTGGAAACAATGGTTATTTTTTTCTGTTGCTCAATCAACAATTGATGGAATCACAGTTTATACAGATGAAGCAACATATTTAGCAAGTGATCCAGTTACAATAAATATTGAATCATGGAAAAAACAAAATGGCAACAAGGTGAGTCAGGCAAATATTACTATTAATGGTACTATTAGGGACAGTGGTAATTCAATAACAGCAACATTTGATTGCATTACAAATGCAGCAGGAAACTGTGTAATCAATAAAACAGCCTCATCAACAGCAGGAAGTTATACTGTGGAAGTAAATAATTTTTCAAGTTCAACTACATATTCTGTTGTACCATTTGACTTATTTGTTTATACAAAAGATACAACAGGTGAAGTATTTAAAAATACTTTTGCCAGAAATAATGGCGCAAGTATTGAAGTGCAAGTATCATATAATGATTCAATACCAACAGGTGAATATAATTTTACAGGTACAATCAATGATATTAATGGAAATATAGTTAAAACAATTAATGCAACAACATTAAATGCAAATAATAGTTATACTAATCGTTTTTCATTTACGCTTGATAGTTCCTTTAGTAATGGTTACTATACAGCAAATGTAACTGTCCTGAAAATAGGGACAAGTTTAACTCTTACAGCAACAACAACATTTGAAGTGCGAAGTTGGACATTATTTGTTGATGCGAGGCAGCAAGGTTCAAATATAGAATATGGTTGGAAAAGTTATATTAATAAGATAATCTATATTGATATTCTGCCACTTGACGCAGGAAATGGCACAGTATTAACTAATGTAAATACAAGTTCTATGTTAATTGCAATCAAAAATTTATATAGTACTCTCTTGAATACGAGCAATGCAACATGGAATGCAACCTGCAGAAAGAATGGATGTTACCAAGCTGCACTGCAAACACCTGCTGTTTCTGGAGCATATAAATTAATTGCAACTGTAGATTATAGTGGAGAGATTCAAACATTTGAGCAAACACTTTCTGTAATTAATGAAAAATTAGAAGCAACACCTAGTAATGAAAATGGTGAATTAAAAGAATTATTTGGAACAAATGAATTTATTTATGTTTCGCTTACATCTATTAATTCTTCAGGAAGTAGTGTAAATATTACTGATGCTGAACTTAAGTCAATAACATTTTATAATGGAACAATATTTACTTATACAAATCTATCATTCTCTGTAGTAAATGCTACAAACAATGTTTCTGAATATGGATTCAATGCAACTTCTCAACTCTTAAAAATAGATACTCCTCAATCAGGAGGTCCTTATTTTCTTGAAATTTATGCAAATAATAGAACATTATATACAACAACATCTGTTATTGTCAATCCATATGATGTGTGCGCATCTCCTAAAAATACAGCTGGGCAAGTTTCGACATCAGCGTCTAATTATTATATCTCTCAATTTAAAACAAGTGATATTGCTTATTTGGAATTAATCATTAAAGAGGCATCAAACCCACTGGGAAAGCCAAGTTCTAAGAATTCAACTAATTCAACTTATGGCAAGGGAGTTGGTTGCACTATTAATACGACTACCCAACAAGCTGTGAATAATGCAACAATTACTATAGATGAAGTTCTTAATAGTGATTCTGGTATGAAAACATTTCTTAATACAACAAGTTCTGTTTGTCAATCTGATGATACTGGTGGAAAATATACTTGCACTATCCAGCATGCTAATAATTCTTGGGAGCCAGGAAGATATTTAGTTCGATTAAAAATAGATAAGAACGGTGTTACTGATATTGATTATGGTTATTTTGAAGCAAAAGCATTTTATCTTTATGCTTATTCAACAAGTTGGAGAAATAAACCAAATCAAAATCTCGTATTTACTGTAAATATGTATGAAGCTGGAAATAATTGGTGGGGAAGTTCAACAGGATTGTCAGGTACAGCATCAATTGAACGAGTAGAATATTGTGGTGCTGATGGATTTTGGATGTCGTCTTGCGTAGATATAAGCTATAATACTACAGGATTAAATTCTACAACAATTACAAATGGCGCTGGTTCTCTTACATTAGAAGTGAATAGAACTCTTGCAAGATTATGGTCTACTGGAAGGTATCAAGTAATACTCAAAGCAACTGATAGTTCAGGAACAACTGATTATGGTAGAGCATATTTTGAGATTAGATTGTTTGAAGCATGGGGTAATCCAATATCAATTCCTGTATCAGGAGGATGTAATTATAAGTATTCAGTTGGTGCAAAAGAAAATGTAAGTCTTTATGTTCGAATAACTAATGCAGGTGATTGGAATGATAATGGTGGAACTAATTTAGGTGGTCCTGTGTCTATTACTGTTAAAAAGATTCTTGAAACAAGTTCATGGCCACCAAAAGAAGTAGTTGCTTCATCTTATAACGCAACAAATTTAACTATATCAAGTTCAAGTCCACAATATTGGAGTACTTGCAATGCGTCTTATATACTCAACATAAGTTCTCCTACTGGAAGATGGAATGATTCAGGTTATTTTCAAGTTGTCTTAGATATTAATAACACAGAAACAGGTTATGCTTGGTATCAAATAAAAGCATTTAATGTATATACTGAACCTACAAATGAAAATGGAACAAATTATGTTTATAATACAAATGGACGTTCAGCTGTTTATTTTAAAGTTTATACAACAAAAGGAGAGAAATATTATCAAAGTTATACAGTTGATGATTATATTAATACAACAATACAAGATATGGCATTGCGATATTGGGATAGTACTACAATGCAAACAAAAGAATTGAATTATCCTGAAGATATTAATATATCAGTAAATAATAAAACAACGCTTGAAATAAATGGTACAAATGTAATTAATGTTAGTAAATTATCTGGAAACTGGCCAGCAGGATATTATTGGGGAGAAGTAATCTTAAGAGATGCTGATAATCAAACAGGTAGGGGGTATATTTATTTTAATGTACAAGCATTTAGAGTTGAAACTTCAAGTACTCAGTATGAAGTAGGTGCAACTGCAAATATTACTACAACGATCAATATTCGTGTTCCTGATTGGTATACAAATAGTTTGCTGGCAGGAAATTATAGTATATCTTCTGTTTATGAGGATGTTTGGAATGGTATGAGCAGTACAAGAACT
>Ga0209211_10003863_pt1 | contig 23880 bp, 20 predicted proteins | sample RifGroA2_FD_183992 | JGI IMG/M metagenome (GOLD analysis project Ga0209211, IMG submission 183992) | Groundwater microbial communities from Rifle, Colorado, USA - Groundwater A2 (SPAdes) (version 2) | ecosystem: Environmental > Aquatic > Deep subsurface > Groundwater | place: Rifle, Colorado...
CCCTGATGGATTTGCAGGGGCAAATCGAAGCCCTGAACCGTGAAATCCGCAACCTGCGCGGACAAAACGAAGAGCTGGCGCGCGGCTTGCAGGATGCCGAAAAGCGCGAGAAAGATTTTTATGTGGATCTGGATACGCGCCTGCGTTATTTCGAATCCAAAGAGGAGGCCGCAGCCGCTGCTGCCAATGCCGATTTGTCTGCGGCAGACACACCAGTCGATCCCTTCGATCCAGCCTTGGAGAATCGCGCTTTTGAGGTTGCTTATGGTTTGTTCCGGGATGGGAAATTTGCGGACGCGGTTGCAGCATTTCAGGAATTTATCAACAAATACCCCGACTCGGTACATGTTCCCAACGCGAATTACTGGATGGGAAGCGCACAGTTCGCGTTGAATGATTACAAGAGCGCGCTGGATACTTACCAGGGGTTGATCAAGGCTTTCCCGGGCACACCCCAAGCGGCTGATGTGTTGTTCCGCATCGCCGAATGCCAGCGGGAATTGAAGCAGGACGCGGACGCGCAAAAAACACTCAAGCAGCTTGTCGCCAAATACCCTGACAGCGAAGCCGCTGCCAAGGCCAAAAAACTTATCCCAGCTTCCAGGTAGGCGCCATGCCTTACCAAGATTCAGACGCGCAGTTGCTCCCGCAATCTGCTGGCTCCATCAGTAACGTGTCGCAACTGCGCATCAGCGAAATTTTTTATTCCCTGCAAGGCGAAACCAGCCGCATCGGATTGCCAACGGTGTTTATTCGTTTAACCGGCTGCCCGTTGCGCTGCGTCTATTGCGATACCACTTACGCTTTCAGCGGCGGGCAAGATTGCAGCATTGCCGATATTCTCAAGCGGGTCGCAGAATATGCGCCGCATTATGTGACCGTCACCGGCGGCGAGCCGCTGGCGCAAAAGAATTGCCAATCCTTGCTTGTTGCGCTGTGCGATGCAGGTTATGAGGTGTCGCTGGAAACCAGCGGCGCGCTGGATATCGGCGAAGTGGATGCGCGCGTGATGCGCGTGGTGGACATCAAAACCCCCGCGTCCGGGGAGGCCGAAAAGAACCGCTGGGAGAATCTATCGCTGCTGACCGGGCATGACGAAATCAAATTCGTGCTGTGCGACGAGAACGATTACCGATGGGCAAGGCAAATCCTGCAGCAATATCGTCTGCCCGAGAAATGCGCAGTGCTGTTTTCGCCGGCGCACGGCACACTGGATGCTGCACGTCTGGCCGAATGGGTATTGCGCGACCGCTTGCCAGTCAGAATGCTGCTGCAATTGCACAAGTTGCTGTGGAACAACGCTCCGGGGCATTAGCGATGAAAAACGCCGTCGTGCTTCTATCGGGTGGGCTGGATTCGGCAACCGTGCTGGCCATGGCGCGGTCACAAGGTTTTATCTGCTATGCGTTGAGTGTGGATTATGGGCAGCGGCACCACTCCGAGCTGGCTGCCGCGCAGCGCGTCGCACAAATGCTCGGCGCGCACGAACATCGCGTGGTGAAGATCGACTTGACCGGATTCGGCGGCTCCGCGCTGACCGATAACAACATTGCCGTGCCGCAACAGCCCACCAAGGGTATTCCGCTGACCTATGTTCCCGCGCGCAATACCATCATGCTGTCGCTGGCTCTGGCCTGGGCCGAAGTGTTGCAGGCGCAGGACATTTTCATCGGCGTGAATGCGGTGGATTATTCCGGTTACCCCGATTGTCGTCCCGCTTACATCCAGGCATTCGAGCGCATGGCCAACCTCGCTACCCGGGCTGCCGTCGAAGGCCACCCGCTCACCCTGCATGCGCCCCTGCTGAATCTGTCCAAGGCGGAAATTATCAGGCAAGGCAGCGCGCTCGGCGTGAATTATGCCCAGACCGTTTCCTGCTATCAGGCTGATGAAGCGGGGCGCGCCTGCGGCGCCTGCGATTCATGCCGGCTGCGCCGTGACGGATTTGCCGCTGCCGGTATGGATGATCCGACGGCGAATCCGTCGGCATAGCCGTGCAAGCCTTGTCGCAAGCGGTATTTCGCGTTGACAGCAGGTGGCAAATCCGTATAATTCGCGCTCCTTTGCGAAAGGGGTCGTTAGCTCAGCCGGTAGAGCAGCGGACTTTTAATCCGTTGGTCGGCAGTTCGAATCTGCCACGACCTACCAAACCTTCCTGAAGCGAATCTTCGCGTCACTTTTTGCCGCTTTAGCTCAGTTGGTAGAGCAACCGCCTTGTAAGCGGTAGGTCGTCAGTTCGAATCCGACAAGCGGCACCAATTTAAACCCGTTAATCTGTAAGGTTAGCGGGTTTTTTACTTGCATGGTCTTACAGTATATTTCAGCATATTTCCGCCATATCCGGACGCTGAGTGTCCCAAATTTGTCCCAAACAGTCAGCTCTATATTGTGGCTAAGTGCGGTGGAATTGTATGGTTGACTTCCATGTCAACCATTTATATTATGCCCACGTCGATCAATTTTGACAGTATCAAACAGAAGCAGACAGTAGTAGCAAGACTCAAAAGGCGTGGAATCGCCTACCGCGTGGCAGCGACAATTAAAGCGTCCAGAAACAAAAGAGTTCCCCGCCGAAATCGACTCGGCCAGCTAATAATCATCAGTAATGATGAAGGAACTGTTGCATGTAGCATGCTCACCGGGAAGCTGGTGTCAAATAAACTAACTATCGCATTCACCCTCTCCCTGCAGAAGCACCTGTAGGTAGTAAATGCTCTTAAAGCCTATGGCTAGAAGGGTATTGCTACTTGCAATCCATATCAAATACAACCGCAATAAATCCAGTCGTTGCAGCGATTATCGAAAAGCATCCAGCCCGGCTATCGTTAGTGGAGTGCGGAGCTATTATCGGCCTGAGCCGAGAAGCTTCTTATGTCGCACGCAGCAGGGGGCAGTTCCCAGTTAGGGTTCGAAGCGATCACGGACGACTTTTCGTATTCACGTCTGATCTTGTGACCTACCTGACAGATGGAATCTTACAGTGCGAACAAAGCTGCAAGCCTCTTCGCAAACGATGTAGCGTGCAGACTGGGAGGCCGACAAAGCGCGAAACATGGGATGCACAAAGCCGTGGACTTACAGTCAAGGAGCTGCGCGAGCAAACAAGCCAGGCTAGTGAGTAATGAGTATTGTCCGCATCCAGAAACCGGAAAAAGGTTGGGAGATCATTCCCAACGAGTTCGTTAATGATTTTAGGCTGAGCGTTGATGCCGTTGCGGTCGGACTTTGGTTGGCCTGCAAACCTCAAAATTGGCAGGTGCGACCATCGGCAATTCAAACCGAATTCTCGCGCAGGCCAGGCAAACCAAGAGGAGAGGAATGGTGGACACGCGTCGCCAAAGAACTTCGAGGTGCAGGCTATTTGCGACTGATCAACACTCGCAACACTGGGAGGTTTGCAACAACCTGGGAGTTTTGCGTTTTTGGTCTCGAAACCAATGAAGTGACCGCACCCGGCTCAGCCGGGGTCGGCTCTCCCGCACCCGGCCAACCCCCCCACTCTAATCAATACGAAAAACAACCAATACTGAAACTAAAAACACCACCACTACCAGCGCACACAAGCGCGGCCGGCAGTGAACCCGCCACAGCGCGCGGTGGTGGTGTTTTTGATAACTTGATAATCGAGCCAAGCATCACTCGGTATCTTCCCCAACTCAAAGTTATTCTGCAACATGCAGGCATCGCAGACACTGTGTACGCTCAAGAACTTTTCGATGAATTAGCTGGCCGCATCGACGCGGGCAACCGTGGTGAACAGCCGAAGGTCAGCAATCCTGTGCTGTGGCTGCAAAAAGTGGCTGGCGGCGAATTCAAGCGCGCCCGATGCTTCGAAGTGCAGGCTCGCAGGCAGTCGGCCAAAGTGCGCGAACAGCAGATCGCATCGACCTCTAAATTGGTTGTTGATCCAACCTCAAAGGCAAAGGGCGATGAAATAGTAGCCCGAGTTCGCAAACGCATGTGCCTGCAGTTAGAGCACAAAAACCAGCTATGAACCACTCCAGGACGAGGCTTCCGTTGCGTTCGCTGCGGGAAAGAGGTGTGTAATGTTGACCCCACAGGCACAGGCCTCCACGGTGCGATTGCGTTTGAGAAAGATGGAATGGGCGGACAATGTTGTCGAAGTGCGGCTTTATGCCATAGTAAGCTGCCATTCGCGGTTTGATCAACATGGGGATTTGACCATCTCTTGTGTGCCACAAGGAGGCGGTCGAGAAGATCACCATGAGCGCCCCGATCTCGGCCGTAACAGACCTCGGTAGTTGCGCCTTGGCGCTTCTTCATTGTGCGGGAAAGCAGACATAACGCTTTAGTTAATATTCAATGTCAGCCGCACACCCTATGGAAGGTTAGCCCTGTACGATTTGTTGTCACATTACTACCGAGTGTTTGGCAATAACAGCCTGCAAGCGTATTTCCGAGGCCCCCACTCGAAAGCGAAAGTTTCAGAAATCTCATGCCACTGCTTGCCTGGACGACCATTGCCGTGATTTTCACCCATGCATGAGCATTCGCAATGAAGCCCAGTAGCGTTCCAGCAAGCAGGCGCACATTTTTGCTGTTCTCGATGAAGTTGAATTAAGTAGACGCCTTGAAACCTATCTACGAGACGCTCAGCAAGCCAGTCATACCAAGCTATAGGTGCCTCCCAACACTTAAACTGGTCATTCCATTTTGGTTTATGTCTCTTTTCATCTCGCAGCCACGCGTAGTTGTCTGAGGCAAAAGGTAGACGTACCAACAAGGGGGTTGAGCCACCACGACGAAAAACAACCGGCGGGTTCGCTTTACGCCAGATTGCCTTTAGTTTCGGATCCTTTGCGTCCATGGCCATACCTCTATTGGTTATGTTTGATAGCTGCTCCGGTTGAGTTCGCCTTTATAACGATTGCCAGAAAACACAAATTACTTATGTTTAAATCGGGGAGTCCAAGAGTCAATGAGGGATCGTTCGCTTTCCTCATCATCAGCGTCTGGTATATCGATTCCGTGCAATACGGTAAGAGTCCTTCCGTATCGGCCAAGTCCAATAACGTCCTCGCGGATCTCAATATTGCGTGATCCTCCGAACCATTGTTGAATATTGGAAGTTTCCTCGATTCGGATACCTAGTCGCACATTGTTCGAAATCTTGTTGAATGCGAATGTGGCAGTATTGTGTGGCAGTCCTTCTTTCTTCTTGATCCAGTCAACACCGCCGATATTCTTGAAGGCCTCAGATAGGAAGCAATGATCGATGATTCCTCCACGACTTATAACTATTGCAAGCGGATCGCGGGTGCATTGCGTGTACCGAATCGCAGTCGCATGAAGGGAGGTCTTACAAAGTCCAGCTAGAACCTCGATTGCGGCTAGACCACTCCCGGCTTTTTCAAGCTCAGGGAAGAACAAATAGCGTGGCATTAAAAAGCCAGCGGCAAAGCGATCTGCCTCGGCTTCGTACTTGTCGCCTGACGAGTATCCCGCTCGCGACACATGAGAGCCGTTGTCGCCCGCGATTACGGCTTCCACATGTCCAGGAAGGTAGTAGTGTCCTAGTTCATGGGAAACGCTGAAATTCTCAAATCCTTCATTCTGGAGGTGTGTAGCGTACGCTATCGCAAACTCATTGCCATACCGTACCAACATTCCTGAAACACCCTCGTTCTCCATTGGCTTTGCGACAACCTCAATTCCTCGTTCGCGCGCTATCTTAATTGGATCAACGGGCAGCGTGGCAATACCAAGACCTTTTACAATTTGTTCAGCAGCGATCGTGGCAAACGCGTAAGGATCGCTTTTGATCACGATTTGCCTTTCGCTTGGGCTCGTTTGGCTAACATATCTATTAGTTCATCTGCCATCTTCCGGTCCGATCCTTGAAGTGATTCGTAATGTCGGTGCAGGCGATCTGCGCCAGCGAGAGCTTTAAACTCTTCAACGCGGCCAAGAAGGTAGTCGGTAGTGACATCAAGACTATCAGCCAAGATGCGCAGATTATCGAAGGAGGGTTTTCGGGTACCGGTTTCAAAGTGTGAAATCGCGGAAGGCTGCATTCCAGCTTTCTGCGCCAATTCCGCCTGATTCAGTCCGCGATACTCACGCGCTCTACGCAATCTGTCTGGAAAAATAGCGGATGGGGGTGTTGACATTATCATGACGATTCCGTATAGTTTGCATTGACCAACTCGTCACGACCCTAAGGGGTCTCTCTTTTGCCCAGGAGCATGACGGGTTCGTCACATTATATATGACGCTCCTGGCGCAAGCAAGAAAGGAAATAGCATGGCAGACGTACTAGTAACTTGTATTCTGAAGCCCCTCCTACAGAGCCCGCACGAACACATCACGCATCTCGGCAATCCGGCGGCAAACTGGATGTGGGATCGTGAAAGGGTGATTGCGAGCATCGACAGCAAGACCAACACGTTTTATACACTTGATTCGATCAACCGAAAACGCGCTGACATTGGCGTAGTTCGCGAAGCGGGGAAAGAACCGTATCTTCGGACTCATGGTGATGGTCAGTGGAACAACAATCTGTTGTCCTTGAACCAATGTCCGTTAAATCAACGTCAATCTACCTAAGGAGTACAACATGACTACGACAAAAAAGCCTGGTGAAAACACTGGCAAAAATGGCGGAATTTACCAGGAGGTCGGCCCGCGTGGCGGCAAGCAGCCAAATTACACCACGGTACCTGACCGCCGGCCCCTTCCTCCAACGACCAAGCCAGGACACGTCTGGACCCCAGTGAAGGTGACGCCAAACAGTAATCGCTGACTATGCATGCACTAAATAAACGAGCGGCTACTGCCGCTCGCTTTCATTTACAGGCCATACATTCGCCTCAACAATCGAACCTAGACAATGCGTTGCATATGCGGTTTGCTCCGTCGTCAACAACTCAGCTGCGCAAATGGCCGGCGCAACTTCACCACCGGAATAAAGTTGCGCCAAAATCTAGGGCGGTATGAAATAAACTCAGCGCCGTGCTATTCCAGCACATCCACAGCACATCTGAGACTTAAGTTAGCAACCGCATAACAATGTCAGCACGTCCACAGAACGTCTGAGAATAATTACGATCCATGAAATTAAATTCGCGTACAGATACTCTGCAAAAATGCAGAGTATCTGCCTTTATTTCTGGGCAGAACCAACTATGCTTCCAGTACATTTATCATCAGGACATCCATCAATGCCAATTCTCATTTCGCCAGCTTCCTTCACTTACATTTACTTTTCCGATATTTTTACCGGCATTTTTCACGATGGTTCGTTGGGTGCTGTTGATACTTCCAGCAATCCTGTCTATTGCACGCCTTTTGCACTATCTGTCGGAGAGTTAGAAGCGCGACGCTTTGAGTGCGACGGAAAGTTTATTGAGGTAACACCCAGCGCGGCAGGGCTTCCGACCATCCGCGATTACGATATCTTGATTTACTGCACGAGCTGGCTGGCAAATGCCATGTTTGATGAGAAGGAAATGGATTTGAGCCGTAACCTGCGATTTGCCGCACGCGATTTTTTTGATTTCAGCAAACGCAGTATCGGTGGTGCTCAGTACGATAGTTTGGCCCAGTCACTTGAGAGGTTGGCCGGAAGCAAGTTAGCTACGAACATACCGCATCCACATGGAATCAATGAGTGTGACAGTTTTAATTTGATTTGTTACGAGGCAGAACTTGACCGCGACGGGCGCATTGAGGCCGTGAATATAGCGCTGCCCGAGAAACTTTATCGGTTGGCGACAGACTGGACACATGTATGCGCCATGCACCCAGGCTATTTCTCGCTCACACCATTGCACAGGCTGACCTACATCCTCGCCAAAATACATTGTGGCGAGTGGTGTCCGTGGACTATATCCATCAATGAATTACACCAGTTGACGGGCGGTACGTCGCCTTTCCGTAAATTCAAACAATTTGTGCAGGCACTTAACGATAATTCAATCCCCGAATATCGGATCGAGGTGGACGCGCAGAATGCGACCCCGACCTTTTATCGGCTTGCGCAATAAATCCCATCATTCGCGCCAGGAATGACATCAGCAGAGCGCGCTCTGTAAAACGAATGCACTTTGATTTAGCAATCAGGTAAAACGGGTACGCCATTATCTACATGAATGTTATCTGAATAATTTCTGTAAAACGGTTCGCGCGCCTTATTCGGGTGCTGTAAAACGGGTACGTTTGTGTGCCGATCTGTAAAGCGTTTCGCTCATTAAAGCAATTCGGTAAAACAGGTACACCATTATCTACATGATTGTTATGTGGATAGTTTCTGTAAATTGGGTACATGCGCATCTTTTTTACGCTGTAAAACAGGTACGTTTCCCGCGCGGAACCGACGGAGCGCCTTGATGTAAAGTTGCGCGGAAACGACCGATTCCGCCACACAATAAAATTACTATTTTTTTGTATGGGTAGAGGTAAATATGGAAGATAACTTCATCACTGCAACAGAAGTCAGAGGCTCAATCAATCTTCTGCGAGTCAGAGTGGAAACACTTGAAACGATGGCAACAGGTCTAGGCAAGCGACACTTTGATTTTGTCATGGCAGAAAACAAGGTTCAGCCTTGGGGGAGCAAGAGCGTTTTATACGCACAAGCCAGAATGCGGGACAACACGCTCAGCGTAATATGGTACGAGGTTCACTGGTACGGATCCAAGGCCGCAAAAACTCGTCGGATGACAAAGAAGATTGTCCGCAAACCCAAAGACAAGCACGGGTACAACTTGGAGGCATTGCTCAAGCTGGCGCAGCCGTGGGAAACGGACATGGTGCGAGACATTGAACAGGAACTGCTTCCCATACGCCGCGAGGCGACATTTATTGGCAAGGCAATCGGGCAGCTTAACCACATCATCAGGAATGAGGGCAAATGAAAGAAATCGAAACGCTCATTGGTTGCAAGCAATCCAATCAGGGCGCTACAAAAAGTTGGTTGGACAAGAGCTTATCTGGTGCTGGCGCCCTTTCTGACAAAGACCATGGTGTGGCAACAATTTGTTTCATAAATCCTGTTTCCAGTAACTGCTTCAGGAAAGGTGATTTGCGCTTTTCGTAGCCCGCATCGTGCCATTAGATTCTGTGGCTCTTGGCATTCCTTGCCTCCAATAGTCGATAGAAAACTTAATGTTGCTATCCCCGTTGATCCATCAATAGAGTTGTATAATTCTGAAACGGCAAGATTGGAGAGAAAATGGCAAGCGCGGAGCAACTCAAAGCACTTCTCAGGTCACACATTGAGGGTGATGGGGGGCGCTTTTTGTCTATTGCCATGCAGGTTGCCGCACATGAGGCCAAGTTGGGGCATGGGAAGCTGGCTGAAGAGCTGCGTGACATGATTGATACTGCAAAATCCCGCAGCCAGAATCTGGCCGGGGCGGGCAAGCTGGTTCCGCTCAACAAACCTCGCGGCGAACTGGTCGGCCTTCTTAGTGTTTCTTATCCCCACACCCGCCTGTCCGAGATGATTCTCGACGATAGTGTGTCCATGAAACTCAAGCGCACGATCAAGGAGCAGCGTTTTTTCGCCAAGCTTAAAGAACATGGGTTGTCGCCACGGCGCAAGCTCCTCTTTGTGGGGCCGCCGGGCACCGGCAAAACGATGACGGCGGCGGCGCTTGCGGGGGAATTGGGTGTCCCGCTATTTCTGGTTCGTCTTGATGCACTGATTACAAAATACATGGGGGAAACTGCGGCTAAATTGCGGCAGGTTTTTGACGCCATTACCGAAGTGCGTGGCATCTATTTTTTCGACGAGTTCGACGCTATCGGTTCGCAGCGAGGTATGGCCAACGATGTGGGCGAAATTCGGCGCGTGCTTAACAGCTTTCTGCAAATGATCGAACAGGATCAGTCGCATAGCGTGATTATCGCCGCGACCAACCACCCGGATGTTCTCGACTATGCGCTGTTCCGCCGTTTTGACGACATGATTCAATACGGCCTGCCCAATCAGGCGCAAGTCATTTCGGTACTCAAGGCGCGACTGGTCGGGTTTCAGTCCAAACGTTTTGCCTGGAGCAAAATTGCCGAACATGCAGCGGGATTAAGTCATGCGGAAATTTCGAGGGCTGCCGACGAGGCGATCAAAGACAGCATCATCCACGACCGCGACACGGTTGCTGAAACCGATTTGGTGCGCATGCTGGAAGAACGGAAATTGATCAGCGGCAAGCTTGCCCACAACAATAGCGAGCCGCCAAGCCATGACGAATGAAGCGCAAGATAAACGCCCGCATTTCGTCCTATCCAATACTTCCGAAGCCAAGCCGTTCACAACTCCCCGCAGTAATCGTGGAGAATCGCCACAACTCCCAGAGTTAAATCGCGCCCAACACGGCGCATCTCTGCAAACACAACTCGAAGCACTCAAGCCGATTGCCGACTGGGCGGCTGCATCACAGCAGGTTATGGGGCTTGAAGGTGGTGTAGGCCTACAAATCCAGTTTCAAAGCCAACCCGGCATAGCGCTGGCATTTGAAAGTCTCGCTAACGATACGCAGCACATAGAATTACTGAGCATCCGCGATGAAGGGGAATACACCTACGCCAACGTATTCGTGCCCGATGGCAAGCTCGCGCATTTTGAAAAATATGTGACCAGCTATCTGGAAGAGGAAAGTAAAACAGGCAAGCCTAGACATCAAGCATTGCTGGACACCATCGAATCCATACGAGCAGCCGAACTACGCGCGCTGTGGACGGATGATCCGGCACTGCTCCCACAAAATCCAGACGAGGCATTCTGGTGGGAAGTGTGGCTACCCGAACGCGGCAACCCTGAACTCGTGGTAGAGGATTTCCGCAAGCTGGCCTCTGCGGTCGGCTGCACGGTCAGCACAAGCCGCGTAGATTTTCCCGAGCGAACCGTCGTCATGATGCACGGTTCAGAACGCCAGTTTTCCCAGACGGTAATGACGTTGAACTGTGTGGCCGAGCTACGCCGCGCTAAGGAAACGGCTGAGTTATTTGACGGAATGAATACCGAGGTACAGCAGGACTGGAAAGATGAATTGCTGGCGCGGACAACCTTTCCTGTTCACACAGATAATGTGCCTCGCGTCTGCCTGCTCGATAGTGGCATAAACCGTGGACATCCTTTGCTCGCACCTGTGCTGACGAGCGATGACCTGCATACCGTTGAACTCGCATGGGGCAAGGATGACGAGTGCAATCACGGCACGGGCTTGGCCGGTATAGCCATCTACGGCGATTTGACCGATGCGCTTGCAACGGCGATGCCGATTCAAATTGATCACCTTCTGGAATCGGTCAAACTCACACAGGGCGAGGGAGCCAACACAGGAAACAATGAGTTCCATGCCAACCTTTTTGCGGAAGCGGTAAGCCGTCCAGAAGTCGCTACGCCACAACGTCTGCGCGTGTTCAGTTCGGCGGTGACGGCCACCGATTTTCGGGATCGTGGACGCCCCTCTTCGTGGTCTTCCATGGTGGATTCGTTGGCGGCTGATGCTCTGGGTGGTGGCCTATTTCCACGACTGATTGTGTTGGCTGCTGGCAATACCAGAGAGCATCACGCATGGATCACATACCCTGACAGTCTCTCGACTAATCTAATTCACGATCCTGGCCAAGCTTGGAATGCGCTGACGGTGGGTGCTTTCACAGAGAAGGTTGAAACGGAAGAAGCCAGCATTGAACCGGTTGCACCATCGGGAGGAATCAGTCCGTACACGACGACTTCGGCTGCTTGGGATAGAGCTTGGCCGCTGAAACCCGATGTTGTATTTGAAGGCGGCAATGTCGGGAAAGATGCGCTCGGTGCGACAGGAATGTCCAGCCTCAACCTGCTGACCACGCATTTCAAACATACCGAAAAACTTTTCACCACCACCAACGCCACTAGCGCAGCATCTGCCTTATGTGCCCGCATGGCGGCGCAACTGATGGCAGCCTACCCACAACTACGTCCTGAAACTATTCGCGCGCTTATCGTTCATTCCGCAGAATGGACAGATGCCATGCGAGAAATGTATTTGAAAACTCACACCAAGAACGATTACATCAACCTTGTGCGTCATTGCGGCTGGGGAGTGCCTGATCTGGAGCATGCATTATGGAGTGCGGCCAATTCGCTGACATTGATCGTCGAAGACCAGGTCCACCCCTACAAAAAAGACGGAGGCACGATCAAGACTCGCGATATGAATTTGCATGAGCTGCCTTGGCCAAAAGATGAGCTGGAAGCGCTCGGCGCAACTCAGGTGCAAATGCGAGTCACGCTTTCCTACTTCATCGAGCCTAATCCCTCTGCTCGTGGCTCGACTTCAAAATATCATTACCCCTCCCACCGCTTGCGCTTCAAAGTGCGCCACCATCAAGAGTCCGATGAGAATTTCCTCGCGCGAATCAATGCAGCCGCCGCCATGGAAGATAATGGGCAACATACAACTCCTCAAGACGCAGACTGGTGGCTTGGTGATCAGCGACATAAAGGATCGCTGCATCAGGATGTATGGGAAGGCACTGCTGCCGAACTGGCTAGCCGAGGGGGGCTTGCGGTTTATCCCGCTATGGGCTGGTGGCGCACTCGCCAAAAATTGGAACATTATGATCTTCCGGCCCACTACAGCTTGATCGTCTCCATCCGCACACCGGAAACGGATATTGACCTTTATAGTGCAGTCGCGGCAAAAATACAGGCCCCAGTTGTTATTTCAACCTGAGCTGGATTCAAGCGCCAATTGCAGATGTGCAGACGGTCAGTTAATTTTCATCCTCCTCTGATTACCCCAGCACGGTTACAGTCGGCGATGTCTGCTTTGTCCGGTTTATGTCGGGTTCATCCAACGTCGGGTTTGTCTGGTTTATGGCTGGTTTTGCACCAAGCGGTATGCCGTGCCGCGCCCGGTTTTTGCAGTCTTCGTCAGCAAACCTTTTTTCACCATATCATCCAAATCACGGGCGGAGGTTCTTTCAGTCGCGCCGGTTATTTGCCGATACTCGGCATTAGTGATCTGCCGACTCATTTTTAGATGAGGAATGATCTTATTTTGACGATCATTCAAACTCATACCTGCCAGCACATGTGCAGTGAGCCAGTCGCGCCAGAGCGTCGTCACAAATTCACCGGGTGGTTGATCAAAATCTGGCTCCGGCAAAGCGTGCTCGATACTCTCCTGAATCATCATCAGCGTGCCCGTACCATATTTCTCGATATAGCCTGCCAGATAAAGCGCTTCGCACACCCGAGCATTACGGGTTAGCGAACGGTGCGGCTTGCGCAGTTGCTCAAGCGTCAGCGGGGCGAGAAGTTCGCCCGGATTCCACACCTCCATGCGATCCGCAAAAACAGAGACCTGAATAGCCCCTTGATGCGCATAGTCCCGATGCGCCACCGCATTAACAATCGCCTCGCGAATGACATCCGGCGGAAATTTCATATCGCGTGGGCGCTTGCGCACTTTCTGCACGAGTACCTACACTCAAGTCAATTTTGGAAAGAACAAAATCCACCGCTTGGTCAACTTGTTCAAAAAGATTGCCTTTGAAAATTCGGTAAAAAGGTGCAGGCCGCTGGATCGTCGTGCCGTGAAAATGCATACAGCGGATTTCAGAACAAGAAGCGAAGCGCTGAGGATGCTTCCCAAATAAAAGGATAGCCGCGTGAGTAGGGCGACCATCCCGAACCAAGTTCAGATGATCAAGAACGTCACCAACCGGCGTATTTTCAGGCAACGAAAACTGACGTTTATAATGTGCCGCACGAATGAATCTCCCGACTGCTTCGGCATCAAGATCATCAGGCGTGGCATCAAGGCACGGCTGCTCATCGAATGGCAGCGATTGAATGGCACCCGTCCGCTGCAAGTGCTCGATCAAGCTGGCATATAGTGCCGAGCGGAGCTCCTCCAAATTGCCGAAACGACGGCGAATTAACTGCGGAGAAACCTGCCGAATAAGCGCCTGCATCTTCGGGTGCTTCACCTCATCGTCCGCGCCCTTCACAAAAATCAAACGGGTCTTGTTGCGTGCAGTGGCTTGGGCGAATTCACGCTCAGTGGGCGAAACACCCTCAGCATCTTCATAGCCATACTCGTCGCCAAACAGCCCGATGTAAATGTCGCACCCCGCCACCTCATCCAGATAAACCTCATCGGCACGGCGGTCAGCCGCTGGCACATCCTCAAACAAAAACGGCTCGAAAAATCGGTGCATCAACGCATCGTTGCGCAGCCAATCGCGCAGCGCGATACGTTCTGCGGCAAATTCCTTCTGAACGCTGCTGATAAAAATGCGCAATGGCTTCATGGCAGGCGAACCTTTCCGGTGAGCAACTTGAGCATCATGCTACACCTCCGCCTTTTCCCTCAACTGCCTATACACCTCGTCCAGCAACAAGCTGGCAAGCCCCTTGAACACTTTCGGATGTTTCAACGCCTGATCCGCCATCGCGCTGTGGCTTTCCAGTGCATCGACCACTGCGCCCGTCAATTTCTGCTCATAAGCCCCGTTGCCGAATGATTCAGCCGTATCGTTTGCCTGGGCTTGCTCTTGCAGCGTAGCGTCCTCTACCATTTTCCCGATCAGCGTGGTGGCGTACCCCCTGAAATCGGCATCCGAAAGATTCCCAGAAAAAACCTCATTCATCTTCTTGATGATGGCTGACAGCCTGGCATTAGGATCGTCCCACGGCTCCCCGCCACCCGGCCCCATCGGTTTCATGGGCTTGGCTTCTCCGCCGTCTAAATTCAGTTTATGTTCTTTCGGGTTTTTGACTATGTACCCCGCCAGCCGCACCATGCCTTCCAAGGTATCGCCGCCATCGGTTTTGCCGCGCAGCCTTGGCAACAAGCATTTGGCAAACGCATGTAAGCGCTCCAAATCCGCATCGTCGTAACTCACCAATTGCGACAAGAAATCGTAAGCGGTGACATAGGACGACAGATCACCCCTGAACAATTCCTGCTCTTCCGGCTTACGCTCCTTGTACCGATCATGCGCCTGTTTTAACGGATGCTGGATAGAGGCTTGCTTCCCCTTGGGATCAAAGTACGCCTTGGCGAATACCTCAACCTCACTCCAAAGATAAATACCCGCTTGATCCAGTTTTGCGCGTAGCGTATGCACCAAATTTCGATCCGTAATGCCCGACAACTTGGCCGTGCGGTAAAACGGCAAAAACGAATCCAGTATGTCTTTTGGCTGATTACGAAAATCCAGCACGAAAGTTTTGTCTTTGCCGGGGTAGGTGCGATTCAGGCGCGACAGCGTTTGCACGGCCAACACCCCCTCAAGCCGCTTATCCACATACATCGCCACCAACTTGGGTTGATCGAAGCCAGTCTGAAATTTTGAAGCCACGATCAACACCTGATAGCTCTCCGTGTCGAATGCCGTCTTGATGCCGTCATCGCGTTCCTTGTGGTCGTTCAGGTTGCCTTCGTCGGCTTTGAAGACCTGACTTTCGGCATCGGTGATCGTCCCTGAGAATGCCACCAGCGCCTTGCAGTCGGCATACTTCATTTTCGCGATGTAGGCATCAAACGCTTTTTTATAACGCACCGCAGCCAACCGGCTATCCGTCACCACCATCGCTTTGGCCTGCCCGCCCAACAGGGGCATGACGTGCTCGCGGAAGTGTTCCACGATCACCGTCACTTTTTGCGCGATACTGGTCGGGTGCAGTTGCGCATACTGAAACAGTTTCTTCTTTGCGCGCCCGCTTTTCACTTCCTTGTCGTCGGCGGACTGCTCCAGCTTGAAGGCAAAATCGTATGTGGTATAGCCGCGCAACACATCGAGGATGAATTCTTCTTCAATCGCCTGGCGCATCGAATAAACATGGAACGGTTTTGGCGTACCGTCTTCTCCCATGCGACCGAACAGCTCCAGCGTCTTGGGCTTGGGCGTGGCGGTAAATGCGTAATACGACACATTGGGCGGCCGTTTGCGCGACGCCATGATCTTGATGAGCACATCTTCGTCGGTCAACTCGGCGGCTTCTGCCACAGCCTCATCATAGTCATCAGGTGGCTGCAATTCGGCAGAGCCAACAGGCGGTTTGCCGTCAGTGGTCAACACCGCGCGCAGCTTGACAGCTGCCATGCCCGATTGGCTGGAGTGCGCCTCGTCGATGATGAGCGCGAAACGCTTGTCGCCCAGCGCACCTACCTTGTCCAGCACATACGGAAATTTCTGCAACGTGGTAATGATGATGAGCTTGCCCTTGTCCAGCGCGTTGGCCAGTTGCGTGCTGTTCTCATCAATCTTTTCGACCACGCCATCCTGATGATCGAACTGGTAGATGGTGTCCTGTAATTGCTGATCGAGCACGCGCCGATCCGTAATCACAATCACGCTGCTAAATACTTTTTGGTCTTTGGCATCGTGCAGCGAAGCCAAACGATGCGCCAGCCAGCCGATGGTATTGGATTTGCCCGAACCGGCGGAATGCTGCACCAGATAAGTTTGCCCCACGCCTTCATCCAAAGTGGCTTTCACAATGGCGTTCACGGTGTCCCATTGGTGGTAACGCGGAAACAGCAACGATGGGGTAAAGCTCTTCCTGCCATTAGCTTCTTTACGCTCATTTACCTGCACAGCCAAAAACTTGCCCACAATGCCCAAGAACGCATCGCGCTGAAAGACTTCGTGCCACAGATAGCCTGTGGAATAACCCAATTTCTCATCCGGTGCATTGCCCGCACCCGCACCGCCTTGTCCGTCCGGCGTGCCGCGATTGAATGGCAAAAAGCGTGTACCTGCTCCGGCCAGCTTGGTCGCCATGCGCACTTCATCGGTACTCACCGCGAAATGCACCAAGGCGCGCTTGCCAAACGACAGCAACGGTTCTGGCTGCCGGGTGACTATATCCACGGGCGAGCGGTCATATTTGTACTGCTTGACGGCATCCTCGATGTTTTGGGTGGTGTCGGTTTTCAGTTCGATGGTGCCCAAGGGCAAGCCATTCAGGAAAATCACCAGGTCGATACATTTTTCGTTGTGTAGCGAATAGCGCACCTGCCGCACCACGCGCAAACGATTCTTTGTATAGAGTGCCCAAGTGGTAGGATTTTGCTGGTTGCTCGGCGCGAACTGCGCCATGCGGAAAGTGGCATTGATGTCCTTGAAGCCTTTGCGCAGCACATACAATGTGCCCCACAGTTGCGGGGTGTCTTGCCTGATCGTGGGGCGGTCTAAATCAAGCTCTTCGGCCAACCGGCGCAAGAAAACCTCTTCAGGGTTTTTCGTGTGATTCTTGCTGAATTTCTCCCACGCTTCCGCTTGAGTTTCCTTCACCCACGCCAGCGCATCTTCAGGAAAAAGTGCCAAGCGTTTGTCGTAGCCCGCATCGTAAGGTTTGACGGCGTTGTACAGCCAGCCATGCTGGGCAAGGTAATCGCAAAGCTCCGATTCAAAGCGTAGCTCGCTGTGGATAGCTCCTTCAGAACTCATGCCTTATCCTCTTTCTTGCCATCTTTGCCGATAACCTTTAAAACTGCCTTTGACAGCACATCATATAAAGGGTGGGCGGCTGGCTCCGGGCCAGCGCGGCTTGCCGGGTTGGTGCGGATTTCCATGAACACCTCGGCAGTAATTTCCTCTTCATACTTTGGTGCCTGGCGCTTGAACCCATCTACCGACTTAGCCAGTGCTGCCTTGTGTGCGTATTCCCGCTCCAAGTGAAAATATTCCGCATAAGACTTGGTGAAGAATACCGTTAGCCATGTCGCAGGCAACAAGAGGAATATTTTTCCCAACACCGCATAGGGCGTTCCATCCTGATTGGGATTAGGCGCTGGGAACCAGCTACCAAACAGGCCGGGGACAAGCTGCACCACCAGCGGAAAAGCAGATAAAATCAATATCGCAACCGCCCAATAGAAGCCCGTTTTTGCGCCGTTCATGCGGTCTTCATAGCGTGCCCGCGTTTCTTCAAGACTAGTCGCAAGACCCGCCGTAGTCGCGCCACTAATCATGGTATCCGCGAGTTTCGTCAGTCGATCAATTTCTGCTGCCCGCTTGGCATTCTCAGCCTCGGCGGTTTTGGTATTCGTTTCAAACTCTGAAAATTGCTCCAGCCGATCATCCAGCTCGGTTTGAAATGCATCGAACTTGACCTTGTAAGCTGTTATCTGCTGCTCCAAGGTCTGCGCGCTGGCACCCGTGGTTTTGATCTGCGCCACCAATGCCGTCACGCTGGCCGAATCCGTAGTGGACTGCTGCTGCAAGGCTTGTAGCTTGGCATACGCGGCTTCGGCCTGCGCCACCACAGCTTGCACCGCCTTTTCTTTTTCAACTGCACCAGCGGCACCATGCTCCGCTGCTTTGGCCAGTTTCTTGGCCTCGTTCCGCAACCCCTCAATCTCGCGAATCACATCGCCCATCGCCTGTGCCCGAGCGGAAAGGTCAGCAACTCCCTCCGTCTTGCACAGCGGCAATAGTTGCGCCACATAGATCATCAACTGATTCAGCGAATTTTGCATCTGCGCAAAATTACCCGCTGCGTCCTGATTGGCAATGTTGGCGCTCTCATCAAATAGCTGCCAACTGAGATTGTTATTGGCATCACGGATGCTGAGATTGTCCCGCCAATTCTGGCGTAAAAAATTCAGCGATGATTGTGCGTGACTCTTGAAAACGACCAGTTGAGCCGATATTTCTGTGCTGCGCCCATTTATTGCCAGCCATGAAATATCGTCTTCGCTGGCAGGACGCATACCATACAGCAGTTCAAACCCCCATTCCACACGGCGATGGAATGTCGCCACGCTAACATTACCGATCACCGCTCTGGGTGCGTTGGTGTCGTACTGTGCTTGCAACATCAGGCCATACAATTCTTTCCACACGGCCTGCGTCTGCTCAATTTCGGAATACAGCGCTTCTATGCTCATGGTTTCTCCCTGATCTAGCTTTGCTACGACACTTGAATTTTTCCGGTCACCGCATCCGTAATGGTGGCAGCGCGAAGCTCTTGCAACAACTTGATTTCGTCTTGAACGTGGTAAACCAGCTTATCAATTCGGGCAGTTTCGTGGTCGAGATAGGCGGCGATGGCTCGCTGTTCATCGAATGGAGGAACTGGTATTGAGAGGTTTTCCAATACCGCCATACCCAAATTTGGCTGTGTTCCAGCACTCCAATGCATGCGCACAGCCAGTCGAAATGCGTTGCTTGACATCGCCCAAAAGAGGTAACGACCATCGGAGTAGCCATCGGAGTAACGAACCAAAGCAAGCGGCGACCAAATGCTAAATTCGTCGTCAGTATCGACAAAACCGACATTGCCAGTTGTTGCACCTGATTTAACAACGAACACATCCCCACGCCTGGGGCGTGCCTTCTTGCAAAATATCTCATGCAGTTCTGGTGTGATATTTCCCCTTCGTTGATTGAAGTCAACGCGCCCACCCTTTATAGCTTCGGCTGAAACAAACGGAACACCTTGCTCAACAAGCTCTGGGGTTTCATGAGGGCCATCCGTTATCCGAATTCCAACAATCCGCTTTAACGGCAGAAGTGTCCAGTGTTGTGGTATTGATCCCCACCACGCCTGCTTGGTTGAAACAATGGTAACGCCTTCTTTAAGCCCTCTTGCCAAAGCTGAATCAATAGTGGCCTGCCGATACTCGCGCAGCGTGTCGATCAGCTGTTCCTTCTCGGCTATCAGCATATCAATGCGGGCGGTTTCGCGGTCGAGGTAGTCGGCGATGGCTTGCTGCTCCGCCGTTGAAGGAACAGGAATATTGCCATCAGAAATATTGGCTATGGAAAGTCCGTGCCGTGTAATTCCTGAAGCTGCCAATGAAAAATGGACGCTGACTGGAAATGATTTCAATGCCCAGCAAAGAAAATTGCCCCTCATCAAAGACTCGTTGGGTGCAAGTTTCGCCAAGTGATAGCCGCATACGAGATTTGGAATATCCTCGGCAATATAGGTTGGGACAGCAATATCCCAAGGCGATTCCGAATCCTTGGTTAGAACAACATCTCCCTTGGTCAGAGAAAGTTTCCGTATCTGTTCACCCGTTGCAGTGGCTGGCATGAACTCAATGTCAGCCGTGATCTTGTCATTTTTGTAAACATCAACGTAGTTGCAGAGGGAAACCGGTTGTTCTCCTTCAACAGTCAGCTTATCAATGTTGCTGGGCAGAACCATGGCAACTTCCTTGACCCGAAGTACCGACCAAGAAACTGGCACCTCCCCCAGCCACGGCACACCGCTAGGCTTGTAGGACGGGTAAGGCTTCATCCCGCCACTCCGCGCAGCATGTCCATAAAGCGTTTTTCCATCGTCTCGATTTCAGCGCGTATCGTCTCGCGGCTACGCGGTGGGGTGTATACGTAGAACTCGCGGTTGAAGTTGATTTCGGTGCCGACCACGCCGACCAGTCCATCCTTATCGTCCTTGCTGTCGCGGTTGATCCAGGCGTCCGGCCAATGTGGCGCCACCTCGCGATCAAAATAGCTGTCAATGTCTTCGCCAAACTGCACGTACTCGGCATCACGCAATTCGGAATCGCTCAGCACCTCGCCCTTTTCGTTGGTGGTGGGTGATGCAGTTTTGTCACGGGTCGCGAGATATTTGCGCGCAAGCTCCAGCGGTTTGGCTCCGAGCACCTTCTTGATGCCTGCTTTCTTTGCCGCTTTCTGCAAGACTGCGCGGAAGGTGTCGGCATCGGTGTAGATGGCCGCTGCATCCAGCTTGGCTACGGCGGTTTTCAGCGCGTCGCGTTGCTCATCGGGCAATTTGGTATATGCCTTGTCGGCCAACAGTGCGGCCACAGCCTCGGCAGTCGCCTGAAACCGGCAGCGCAACGGACGTTCGATGGTTACCTTGCGGTAGAAGAAATGTTCGCGGTCGAACACCTTGGCTTTCAAGGTGCGCCCGGAGTTGGCATCACGCCAGTTCACCGCTTTGAATCCGGCGTAAGCCTTCGCAATACGTGCGATGCAGTCCTCGGAGAACTCGCGGCGCTTCTTACCCAAATTCTTCTTCATCAAATGGCTCATGCCGCTGGCGTCAATCAGCAGCACCTTGCCTTTGCGTTCGGGTGGCTTGCGGTTGCTCATGAACCACAAGTAGGTGGCGATGTTGGTGTTGTAGAACATGTCCGTGGGCATGGCCACGATGCAATCCAGATAGTCATGCTCCAGAATCCAGCGGCGTATCTCGCTCTCGCCACCACCTGCATCGCCTGTGAACAAGGGCGATCCGTTGTGTACCACGCCAATGCGCCCGCCGCCCTTGCCCTTAACCACGGGTTGCATCTTGGACAACATGTGCAGGGAGAACAGCATTTGCCCGTCACGAATGGCGGGCAGGCCGGGAGCAAAACGGCCAGCAGCTCCCTTGGCGTGTTCCTTGCGCACAGCATCTTCGGCGGGTTTCCATTCCACACCGTAGGGAGGATTAGCAGCCTGGTAATCGAAGGTCTGATGCGGATGCTTGTCCTTTTCTAAGGTGTCGCCATTGGCAATGTTGGCGGGGTCTTGCCCCCGGATCAGCATGTCGGCTTTGCAGATGGCGTAGGTTTCGTCTTCGAGTTCTTGCCCGAACAGTTTCAGCGTGGCGCGGTCGTTGAATTTGTGCAGATGCTCTTCGGCCACGCTCAAGATGCCGCCCGTGCCAGCGGTGGGGTCGCCCATGGTGCGCACTACGCCCGGCACCGATAGCACATCATCGTCCCCCTCAAACAGCACGGTCACCATCAGCTCGATCACATCACGCGGCGTGTACTGTTCACCTGCCGGAGACACATCATTGAACTTGCGCAGCAGCTCTTCAAACGCCTGCCCCATGTCGTGATTGGTTACTACCGGCTTGCCTTTTTCGTCGATGGCGCGCAGATCAGTTTCGGCAAAACGCTGCACCACGAGAAACAGGCGATTCTTTTCCGCCAGCTTGTCGATGGTGGCGATAAAGCCGAACTTCTCGAAAATGTCGCGCACGTTCTGCGAAAAGCCGTTAATCATCGCCTCCAGATTGTCGCGCACGTCATCCGGGCTTTCCGCTACACCCGGCAGGGTAAATTTTGATGTATTGAAAAACGGATAGCCGCTGGTGGGCGTGAGAAACTTGTCGAGGTCGTAGTTTTTATCCTTAACGGCTTCGTACTTGATGCGCACAGCCTCGCGGGTGGGGGCAAGCACACAATCCAGCCTGCGCAGGATGGTGAACGGCAGAATCACCTTGCGGTATTCGTTTTCCTTGAACGCGCCGCGCAACAGCTCGGCGTTCTTCCATATCAGATCAGCTAACTTGGCCATCTACCTATCCTGTTATTGTCGAAGTCCATCGGGCACAGGACGTTGTAATTTGCGCTGAGATTGTGCGGTAAAGTCCAGCATAATCCGAATGCTTGATTCTACCTTAGCCCAGAGTGCTTTTATGTCAATGGATGGGAAATTCAAACTGAGACATCACCTCTTCAACCTAGTTTTTTTGCCAAGTCCTCGGCGCGGAGGTGGGTGTACCGCTTGAGCATCGCAAGTGTCTTGTGCCCAGACACGCTTGCCGCTTCCATTGGATTCAACCCTTTTTCAAACAGCCGGGATACGGCTTCATGGCGCAGATCGTGGAATCGCAAGTCCTCGATGCCGGCACGAACGCAGGCACGAGTCCACGTCTTGTTAAAACTATCGGACGCCGACCACCGCCAAAACACCCGTCCGCCGATATGCCGAGGAAGCGATTTAAGCGCGGACAGAGCCGTTGATGATAGCGGGATCATCCTATCCTCTCCATTTTTCGTGTCAAACAGCTTGCCGGTGCATTTGGTGAGGTTTACATCCTTCCATCGCAGCTTGAGTAGTTCGCCCAGGCGTGCGCCTGTTTCCAGAGCGACTTGCACGATAGCTTCAAGTTCAACGCTTGACTGACAACAAGCCTGCAGCAGCGTAGCCTCTTCACCTTCCTCTAGTCTTCTGTCTCGTCCCTTTGGTTCAGCCGGTCGCTTGACCATCGCGCAGGGGTTTGCGGCAATGGGGATGCCCCACTCTTGCCCTGCCAGGTCGAACAGCTTGGATAAGAGGTTAAGCTCTTTTCGGATGGTGGAAGCCGAGACTGTTTTAAGCCGAGTATTTCGATGATCTGCGATCATCTCGCTGGTGATGCTCGATACGGCATATTGTCCGAATACGGCATCAAGTTGGTTGAGTGCAGGTGCGAGGTGCTTTCCACTTTTCGTGGGCAGCACATCTTCGCGGTAACGCTCTATAAGGCTAGTCAACGTCGTGCGTTCACCGACCGTGCGATCAAAGAACATTCCGCGCTCAATGGCAATCTCAGTTTCCTTTCCCCAGCGCTCGGCATCAGTTCGTAGTGTGAACGTGCGGCTTTGCGCCGGATGTCCCTTGGCTCTAACTTTAACTTGCCACTGTAAATCGCCACGCCGCGTAATGGTTGCCATTTTATTTTCATTGTCCCAAATTTGTCCCAATAACTATAACAAACCTCTGCAAGCCTTGCAAATTAAGTATATGTAAACCGCCTTGTAAGCGGTAGGTCGTCAGTTCGAATCCGACAAGCGGCACCATCGTATTTATTTGCGCGTCATGAAACTGCCAGTTGAAGCGGCGTATGAATCAAGGGATAATCTGCACCTGATTTCAAAGGTGCGCAAATGACTGAATATCTGCTCATCCTGATTGGCACGGTGTTTGTGAACAACATCGTGATGGTCAAGATTCTCGGGCTTTGCCCGTTCATGGGAGTTTCCAAAAAACTGGAAACGTCGCTTGGCATGGGCGCGGCCACCACCTTTGTGCTGACGGTAGCCTCGGGCGCCAGTTATCTCATCAACGAATATTTGCTGGGGCCGGAGCTTTCCTACCTGACCACGCTGTCGTTCATCGTGGTGATCGCCGGCATCGTGCAGTTCACCGAAATGGTGATCCGGAAAACCAGCCCGG
>Ga0209211_10003865_pt1 | contig 23877 bp, 21 predicted proteins | sample RifGroA2_FD_183992 | JGI IMG/M metagenome (GOLD analysis project Ga0209211, IMG submission 183992) | Groundwater microbial communities from Rifle, Colorado, USA - Groundwater A2 (SPAdes) (version 2) | ecosystem: Environmental > Aquatic > Deep subsurface > Groundwater | place: Rifle, Colorado...
GGTGGAGAGCCTGCTTTTCTTCAGGTCGTAGTAGAAGCGGCGCTTTATCCTGTTGTAGTCCTTGAGCCTGGTCTTGAGGTCGTAGAAGTAAATGAGCATATGTAACCATAGATACAAGAACAGAATAAAAAACGAGCGGAATGGGAAGAAAATTACAGCCTGTCCATCGACACTACTTCGACATTCGAGGCATTGGGGAGCTTGCTTGCCTTTTCCTCGAGAAGGTCGGCGCCGCCAGCCCCGTCCTCGACAACGAAGGTGAGCATGAGCGCGACTATGCCGAATGCCACGGGCTGCTCCTGCATCTTATATGGATTGAGGGAAACAGCATCCTTTTTGAGCTGCTCGAACTTGGACATGTCCTCTGGCATTATTTTGATTACTACGGCAACTTGTCCCATAAGAAACACCTCACATGGTGCGACGCGAAATCTTCTGTACAGCATGCTTTCCTGTTGATGACATGTCGCACCTTGTGGTCAAATTTAGGGCCCTGCCTTGCCAGTCGAAGGGCAGACGTAGGGCAGGCTGATTCTCCTGCAGGAAAAGCAGCGGACGATTTTCACACTGGGGTCGTGCGGAGAGGGGAATTCCGAGTATTCCCTAGTCTGCGCGCCGCAAGTGGTGCAGTTCTTCATCATAAATATTGCCTCGTTGCAGGCAGGATTAGAGGGATTGGGCTTAAAAATGTATGCGAACGCCAGGCTTTGCACATAATTTAGTCCTTTTTCATTTGCATCGCCTCCTTTATGTGCAACTCTGGCAATAAATGTGCAAGTTCGCCAAACTCCGTCGAAACGCCGTTCTGGAAGGCTTCTTTTATCAGAACGCAGATGTTGTGGCAAAGCAGCATGGCCCGCCTCTGCGAGTGCGTTTTCGGCACCGCGGCTCCCGGCGAGTCACAGTACATGATCCGCTGCAACGACACCTACAAGTCCAAGCGGGCTTTCGAGCTTTGGATGTCCACAGGCTGCTCTGACTGCCACTATTCGCACAACATCGAGAACTGCCAGTCCTGCATTTTCTGCTTCAACGTAAAGAACCTCCGCTACGCAATCGGGAACGTGGAAGTGGGTAGGGAGAAATTCCTTGAAGCGAAGAAAATACTGTTGGACTATGCTGGAAAGGAGCTTGAATCAAAAGGCTCGCTTGCGCTGGACATCTACAATCTGGCTGATTTTGGAAAGAAAAAGTAAGCAGGACTTTATCTCTTGTATGCAATGTCCCTCTTGCCGAAATTGAGGAAAGTGACCGTATTTCCTTCCGCGGAATAAATTATTCTGAACGGCGGAACCCAGACGCTCCTCTCGCCTTTTCTGTCGAATCTAAGTGGTTTCCCCATATCGGGCCGGTCAAGTATTTCGGCGACCTGATTTTTCACCCGGTGCTTTATAGCCTCATCCTTGATTTTCCGCACCGCCCTCTCAAATTTCGAGGTGTAAACAGCCTCAGCTACCATCCAGACAACTCTTTGAGGAATTCAGCCTTGCCCATCCGTTTGAACTTTCCATCTTCAATATCCTTCCAGCCTTCAGCAGCCTTATGCATCAGCCAAATCTCATCCTGTATGTCGTCCTTCATGCTCTTCACAGGCCTAACAACTATTGTCCTACCATCATCAATGACCATGAGTTTCTCACCCTCAGCAATATGGTTCCTCTTGCGCATGGACAGCGGAAGCACAAACTGGCCTCGTGAGGAAACCCTGACTATTTCGACATCCATCAAACCACCAAGTAAGATTAGTAAGATTAAACTTATTTATAATGGTTTGCTCGTTTCTTTAAATTCCCGCCTGCTTTTTGAGATCAGCTGCCTTGTCGGTTTTTTCCCAGGTGAAGTCCGGGTCTTCCCTTCCGAAGTGCCCGTACGCAGCCGTTTTTTCGTAAATCGGCCTTCGAAGCTTGAGGTCTGCTATTATTTGGCCTGGCTTGAGCCTGAAGTTCTTCCTCACGAGCTCCACCAGCTTCCCATTCTCGATTTTTCCTGTCCCGAAAGTGTCTATGAATATGGAGACCGGCTCCGCAACACCAATCACGTAGGCAAGCTGCACCTCGCACTTTTCAGCAAGCCCTGCTGCCACGATGTTCTTTGCGATGTATCTTGCCATATAGGAAGCCGACCGGTCCACCTTGGTCGGGTCCTTGCCTGACATGCAGCCTCCCCCGTGGGCGGACATGCCACCATAAGTGTCCACGATGACCTTTCTTCCGGTCACCCCGGTGTCTCCCGCAGGCCCGCCAAGGACAAAGCGGCCTGTGCCGTTCACGACTATTTTCGTGTCCGCATTGAAATATTTCCCAAGAACGGGTTTTACCACCGATTCAATGAGGTCTGCCTTGATTTTTTCAGTGGGGAGCTCCTTGCCCTCGAATTTGTCGTCGTGCTGCGCGGCTATCACAACAGTGGTGACCCTCTGAGGCTTGTGCCTCTCGTCATATTCCACGGTCACCTGCGTCTTTCCGTCAGGGCGAAGATACGGTATTGTTTTCTTCTTCCTGGCTTCAGACATCCTCATCGCGAGCCTGTGCGCAAGGGAAATCGGAAGGGGCATGAGCTCGGGCGTTTCGTTCACAGCGTAGCCGAACATTATCCCCTGGTCGCCGGCTCCGATGTTCTCCAGGTCGTCCTCCTTCACTCCCTGCGCGATGTCTGGCGACTGCGAGTGGATGGAAACAAGCACGCCGCTGCCCTTGGCGTCGAACTGGTATTCCGGCTTGTTGTAGCCGATTTTGTCAATAGTCCTGCGGATTATAGCTTCAACATCCGCGTATCCCTTGGTGGTGACCTCCCCTGCAACCACGATCAGGCCAGTGGTGGCAAGAGCCTCCACGCCCACGTGCGAGTGCGGGTCCTGGCGTATCAGGTCGTCTAGTATGGCGTCCGAGATCTGGTCGCAAATCTTGTCCGGGTGCCCCTCGGTCACCGACTCGGACGTGAAAAGGTAAGTCTTGCCTGCCATGTAAATACCTCCTGAAGATTGCGCTCACGGATGGCTTATAAAACATGGTGCTTCCTTTATTCTTTAAGAATCGTCATTTTTTTCTTTCTTTTTATTCTTTTGGGAATAACCTTTTCAGGATTTCTTAAATAGCCGCGCCAGCAGCAACAAAAGCGGTGGTTTCCATAGAAGCGATAAAGGCAGGCATCCATACGGCGCGCCTTGGAACATTGCCAAAAAATCCTGGCAACAGCTTCGTCAGATTGCGCTGGCCGTATCCGAGCGGACCGTGCATTTCCGGCATTGTGAAATCCGCTGCCTGCGGCAAGGTGGTGACAAGCATCCCATCCGCATCTCTTGCAAAGGCAGGCGGACGCAATCGCTTTCTGGTTGGCGTATACTTCACCGGGATTCCTTTCGCGCAGCCGCTTTCCCAGGCTCTTGACTTGCGCAATGGCTTTCCTCCAAATGCGAAAGGCAAGCCGGTTGCGTCGGACGGGATTGTTTCGTTCACCAAGCATGGGTTTGTGGCAGTTCGGTGCAAAAGCGGGCCAAATCCTGGGCCAGGTTCCCCTGTGGAGCTGAGGATCTCGTATCCGTCTCCCAGGGACTTTGCGGTCCTCTGGGAATAGGAAGATCGGAAAAAATTGAAAGGTGGTAATCTGAAAAATACAAATGACAAATTGCTGTACGTGCCTGCGGAATTCAAGCGCAGGGGGCATCCGGACAGGCTGGCTGATTCTGTGGCATCAGCAGCAGGCAGCACCTTGCTGAAGCTTGACCCAAATGCAAGGTTTGACATACAAGTGACAGTGCACTTTGGGCCAGTCCATATGCGAAACGGCCGGGGGGATGTTCCCATCTCCTTAAAGGAATCGCCTATCGTTTTCATATGCGGCCAGCTTGGCACCTCTGCGGACAGGGCTTTATACGAACAGAAGGTTGAAACCTCTGTGCGGGAAGCATTCCTCTCAGTCGGATACAATTCAGGCAACACGTTTGACCCAAACGACATACACGTCATCAAGAGCTTCAACAACCAGTCGCCAAACATAGCTGCCGGCATCGACAGAAAAGGCGCGGCGCATGGGGCTGGGGATGCCACCATTTCAATAGCATATGCAAGCAGCCAGACGAGCAATCACCTCAATGCTTCGCACGCACTTGCACTTGCCGTCAACCAGCGACTGGACGCTGCGTTTGAGTATGGCTCGATTAACGGCTTGCAGCCAGACGGCAAGGCGCAGGTCGAGGTGGGCTTTTGCGGAAGGGAGAATCACTTTCCAGTTGGGCCAAAAATGGCATCCGACGTAATTGTCGCTGCGCAGCACAGCCAGGGTGCTGACCGGAACTCATTCATCAAGAGCATCAAGGACCTGGTCCGCTCAGTAAACGAGGTCATCGTGACTCCTGCTGGAAAGCGCCTCAACCTGATAAAGAACAGCACAGATATCATCATCGACGGCGCCGGGGATTTCATCATAGGGGGCCCGGTTGCAGATACGGGCGTGAGCGGACGGATGGATTCCCTTTATGTCTCAGGCGCCACGCGGACTTACGGCGGCGGCCTGCTCGTAGGAAGGGACGTGACCAAGACAGACGTTTCCTGCCTGCTTTCCGCCCGCTGCATTGCGATACACCTTGTGAATGGGCTTGCGAAAGACGCCCAGGTCAAAATAACCTACGCAATCGGGGCGCCTGCGCCCGAATCCGTCATTATAACCGCCCGCGGCTGCAAATACTCCGAGCAGCAGCTGTCATCCGCCATCTGCAGGACATTCGACCTAAGCCCGGACGGCATGAAAAAAAACCTGGGCCTCAAGGCAAAGGATTTCGCATCCATTGCAAGAAACGGGTTCATCGGAGTGGAGGCAAACGGCTCGCACCGCTGGGAAACAGTTGATGAAGAGAAAGTCGGGATACTGCTGAGGCACTTGAAGCGTGGCTTGTCCATTGGCGTGCCATCTGGTCCGCCTCGAAAGCTCAAGGTGACTAGATGACTAACCAACCTTCTTAAACCCTCTTTTTCAAATTCTCCCGCCCTCGTGGTATAACCTGGATAGCATGCGAGCTTGCGGAGCTTGAGATCCGCGTTCAAATCGCGGCGAGGGCGTTTTTTTCAAAAGGAGGAGCGGAAAATCGCGGCGATGCGCAAATTGCGGGTCAATTTGCGCAGGCATGCTCGCAGGGCGAGCATGAAGAGGGCGTTTTTATTATTCGGATAGGCAAGGGGTGAAAACATGAAAAGGGGAAAAATGGCGGCAACCAGGCGGCAGTCGAGGAAGCGGGCCAAAAGCAACTGATTTTTTTACGTTTTTGTTTTTTTCCAACTACGTCAATCGCTGAATATAACCTTTATTAATTTCAGCATGAAACGAATAGGGTGCGAACGATGGGCATTCCGTAGTGTGTGGTGCTAATGGCAGTCATAAACCGTGTGAACTTCAAGATCGGCGGCCCTGCGGGAAGCGGAGTGGCAACAGTGGGGCTTCTTTTTGCCAAGTGCCTGCAGCGAGCCGGCCTGAATGTTTACGGCACCAATGACTATCCCTCGCTCATCAAGGGAGGGCACAACACCTACATGGTGGCAGCCTCGCCCGAGCCAGTGTACTCCATGGTGGACGGGTTCGATATTGTGATCGCTCTTGACAAGAAGACGGCCGACCTGCACGCAAACGAACTTACGCAGGGAGGGGCGCTGATTTACGATTCTGACAGAGTGAAGGACGCGTGCCCTGTGGGCAGGCCCGACGTCATCTGCATAGGCGCGCCTCTCACGAAAATGGCAGGCGATGCGGGCGGGGAAATAATGTTCAACACAGTGGCACTGGGCGCCTCCATGGGCCTGATGCAGCTTGACTTTGCCATACTTGAGAACATGATGCAGAAAATCTGGGCAAGAAAGGGCAAGCAGGTTGCCGATGCCAATGTGGCAGCCGCCAAGGCGGGCTACGAATTTTGCAGATCTTCGCTCAAGGAGCCCTTTAAGATAAAAATCGAGTTTGTCAAGCGGGAAAAAACAATGTTCATCAACGGAAACGAGGCGGCAGTCCTTGGTGCTGTGAAAGCTGGCTGCAAGTTCGTGGCAGAATACCCGATGTCCCCCTCCTCATCCATATTGCACCTCATGGCAGGGCACGAGCGAGACTACGGGATAATAGTCAAGCAGACTGAGGACGAGATTGCTGCTGCGAACATGATTGCAGGCGCGGGCTTTGCCGGAGCCAGGGCAATGACCGCCACCTCTGGCGGAGGCTTCTCCTTAATGGTGGAGGCGCTTGGCATGATGGGCATTTCGGAAACGCCCTGCGTCATTTTCGAATCGCAGCGCGCTGGGCCTTCCACAGGACTTCCCACCTATACCGAGCAGGCGGACTTGCAGTTTGCGCTCCATGCCTCGCACGGCGAATTCCCCCGCGTGGTGATCGCCCCTGGCGACCCGCAGGAGTGCTACGTGGAGGCGATAAACGCCTTCAATATCGCCGAGCTGGTGCAGACGCCGGTGATAGTCCTCCTTGACAAGTTCCTCTCAGACTCCTCCATGACACTGGAGGACGTCAGGAACATTCCCGTGAAAGTGGACAGGGGCAAGCTGAAAACCGAGGAGGAGATGGAGTCAGAAGCAGGCTACAAAAGGCACGCCTTCACACCCGACGGGATCTCCCCCAGGTGCCTTCCTGGCATGAAAAAAGGCATGCACGTTTGCTCAAGCTATGAGCACGACGAAACCGGCTTCACGTCAGAGGACGCGCACATGCGCATTTCCATGATAGACAAGCGCGCCAAAAAGCTCCTGTCTATCCCGCAGCCCATGATTGCGCCCTCTTTCCACGGGGCTTCTGAGGAGGAAGCGCATATCCTTCTGGTTTGTTGGGGCTCCACAAAAATGCCTGCGCTTGAGGCGCTCAATCTTCTTGAAAAGGGGGGCGCAAAGGCACGAATGATGCACATCAGGTATGCAAGCCCGTTTCCTGCCCGCTCTGTCCTCTCAGCCCTTACCAAAGCGAAAAACACACTTGTTTTCGAGGGGAATTCAGAGGCGCAGATGCGCTCCCTCATATTCCAGAAGACAGGCTATTACATTGAGAAGACCTGCCTCAGGTACGACGGAAGGCCTTTCACCCCGGAGGAAATCGCAGAGGCAACGAAAAATGCAATGAAAAAATGAACGCAAGATGATTCATATGGTGACAGTTGCAGAGCTGAATTCCGGGCACATGCCTGACTGGTGCCCTGGCTGCCTACTGCCAGGTTCGCTTATACACAAGAACCCCTCAGTTGACAAGATTGAGAACGTGAAAATCGGGGACAGGGTGCTTGGAAGCGATGGGAGATACCATCAGGTCACCGAGGTATTTGTCCACAACCACAAGGGCAAGATGTACGCAATAAAATCCAAATGCCTGGGCTTAACCACCCTGACTGATGAACACCCAGTTTTGAGCGTCAAAAGGGCACATGCCAAGCTGCATAATACCGAATTCGAGCTGAAATGGACCCGCGCTGACCAACTCAATAAGGGAGATTACATCGCATTTCCAATTCTAAAGGAAGTGGAAGACAAAGAAGAGATCGCGCTTCCCTTAGTCAAAAAGGCAATGGACCGCAAGAGCAAGCCAATCCCGAAAACGGCAAAGGTCGATGATGGCTTTTTGCGCCTATGCGGCTACTACATAGCAGAAGGCTACGTTCATGACAGGGAAATAATCTTCACTTTCAACTCCAAGGAACAGGAATTAGCTGATGATGTAATCCGGCTTTCAGTGTCCATATTCGGCATCTCTCCCTCGGTCAAACTAAGGGAAAAGAAGCACACGATCGATGTGTCAATCTCTTCCTCGCAGCTTGCAAGGCTTTTTAGCGAGTGGTTCGGCACAGGCGCCCAAAACAAGAAAATACCGCATTTCATCATGCTTCTCCCAAAGGCAAAGCAGCGTGGCCTCCTGAAGGGATTGTGGATGGGCGACGGATGGGTAGGGAAGGGCAGGGCCAATTACAGGACCATCTCCCGCCTTCTTGCAGAGCAACTCAAAGTCCTTCTGATCCGCCACCAGATAGTCCCAACCATAAGCGTCAACAAGGCAAGCGGCATGCACAAGGAGTCCTACTCCGTCCGGGTGGTGAGCAGAAGGGACATGACAATGCTTTCGAAGGCGCTGGGGGTGTCTGTGCAGCTTCGGAATCAAGGCAAGCCTCCCTCCAGTATAATCCTCGAGGAGTTTGTATTGACCCCAATAAGGGAAATCTCGACTTTCGATTATGAGGGATCTGTACACAATTTCGAAGTGGAAGGCATCCACAGCTACGTTGGTGAGAACGCAGTCCTTCACAACTGCGGCGACTTCGGCATACTGATTGCGCTCAAGGGTGCGCTAGCCAAACTGGACATCCCTCCGCACGAGACTGTTGTGGTCGCAGGCATCGGCTGCGGCAGCAAGATCCCGCATTTCGTAAAGACCTATGGCTTTGAAGGCCTGCACGGCCGCTCGCTTCCTCCGGCAACAGGCATCCACCTTGCCAACAGCAGCCTCAAAGTGATTGCAATTGGCGGCGACGGGGACGGATACGGCATAGGCATGGGCCATTTCGTGCACGCGATGCGGCGCAACCTGGACTTCACCTATATAGTTCAGAACAACGAAATCTACGGTCTCACAGTGGGCCAGGCCTCGCCGACAACCAGGAAGGGGGTGAAGACCAAGTCCACCCCGAACGGCACAATAGAAAAGGAGGTGAACCCCCTGCTCATCGCGCTTTCCGCAGGGGCAACATTCGTGGCGCGCGGCTTTTCCGGCGACATACCCTATCTTACTAATCTCATTGCGGAAGGCGTTAAGCACAGGGGAATTGCACACATCGACGTATTCCAGCCCTGCGTCACCTGGAGAAAGGATCTTCCCTACGATCTTTACCAGAAGAAAATCTACAAGCTGGAAACAGAAGGCCACGACCCGGCTAGCTTTGAGCAGGCAATAAAGCGCGCGCAGGAATTCGAGCGCTGGCCAGTGGGCGTTTTTTTCAAGGAGGAAAAACCCATCTATAGCGACGAAATACCCTTCATAAGGGAAAAGCCGCTTGTCAAGCACGACATATCGGACGTGGACGTCAGCAAGTTCATCGAGGAATTCTTCTGAGGTTTCAACTCCTTTTTCCTAGCGGCATCCACCGGCATGGAGGTCTTGAAACATTTAAAAAGCACCAATCTGTTCTGCTATCATGGGCGAGTTTGCCTCGACAATTCAAGTCGACAATCATGTTTTTATAGGTCAGCTTCAACTAGATAACCTTATGTCTGTAAAAGAAAGACTTAGGTTCGACAATCAATATCTGATTGGTGATTGTCAGAACGTTCTAAAGGAACTGCCTGGCAGTTCAGTTGATCTCATAGTGACTTCACCGCCCTATGCTGACAGCAGAAACGGAACATACGGGGGCATCGCCCCCGATAAATACGTTTCCTGGTTCCTGCCAAAATCAAAGGAATTCCTGCGAGTGTTAAAGCCGACAGGTACGTTCATCCTAAACATCAAGGAAAAAGCGGAAAACGGTGAGCGGCATCCATATGTTCTTGAGTTGATAATGGAACTCAGAAAACAGGGCTGGCTTTGGACTGAAGAGTTCATATGGCATAAGAAAAACACGCATCCAGGCAAATGGCCCAACCGCTTCCGCGATGCGTGGGAACGCTGCCTGCAATTCAACAAGACAAGAAACTTCAAAATGTACCAGGAAGCAGTCATGGTTCCAATAGGCGACTGGTCTAAGCACCGTCTCAAAAACCTAAGCAAAACCGATCTGACTCGTGCGCATTCCCGGGTTGGGAGCGGCTTTGGAAAGAAAATAGCCAACTGGCTTGGCAAAGACAAGGTTTATCCATCTAATGTGCTTTATCTGGCTACTGAATGCGGAAACAAAAATCACAGCGCAGTTTTTCCAGTTGAATTGCCAGCCTGGTTTATCCGACTTTTCACAAATGAGGGCGACCTGGTTCTTGATCCCTTCGCAGGTTCCGGCACTACTGCGGTGGCATGCCAGAGGCTTAACCGTTCTTACCTGATGATTGACATAGGGACTGGATATAAAAAAGTGGCTGAAGAGAGGTTGTCACATGAAATCCATCAAACCAAGCGAGGTTCAGGCGTTCGTAAAAAAGCACATACGGGAATTCCACAACGCTCGCTTGCAGAGTTTGGAGAAGACCAGCCTAAAAGACTTGCTAAAGAGGAAAAATCCCTATCTTTATAGAGCAAAAAATCTTGTAACGGCGGGAGAGCTGGTTTCCTCGCTTCTTGAAGCCAAGCTTTCCTCTTCGGAAGAAGAAATATTCGGAGAATTTCTAGAGCATCTTGCAATTTTTGTCGCTGAAAAGGTGCACAGAGCCACCAAGTCATCCGCAGCCGGAATTGACTTCGAATACCAAACAGGCAAGACGAGATATCTTGTCTCAGTGAAGTCCGGCCTCAACTGGGGCAACAGCAGCCAATGGGGCAAGCTTGAGGACAACTTCAAGACGGCTATGAAAAGGGTAAAGCAGAACAGGCAGATAGGCGACGTTCGCTGCATCCTCTGAGTTTCTTATGGAAAAGACAAAACGCGGATAAAGAAGGGTTTCATAATGCAGGTCTGCGGCCAGCGCTTCTGGCACATGGTCAGCTGGCAAAAGGACTTCTACATCCAGATAGTCGAACCAATCGGTCACAAGGCAAAGGAGCTCAACGACTCTTTCAAACAGAAAAAAGCCCAGCTCATAAACAAGTTTACTGGGGAGTTCATCTCCGAATTTTGCAGCAGAAACGGACAAATACTCTGGAATAAGGTAATTGAGTTCAACTCAGGAAATATGGACAAATAGAGGGTTTCAGTTTCCAAGCTTCGCAATCTTCTCAAGCGTCTCCTTGAAAAGAGAAATTTCCTTTTCAGTGTTGTAAACGTACAGCGAAGCCCTGACAGCGCCCTCCGGAGCGCCGAGAGACTCCATGGCGGGCTGCGCGCAGAAGACGCCTGAGCGCAGCGCAATTTTCGAAAGCGAGTCGCACATGAGCGCGACCTGGTGGTGTTTTACTCCTTTCAGGTTGAAGGACACCAGTGCGGATCGCTTTTCGGATGAAGGACTCCCGTAGATTGCGGCTCCAGGAACGGATTGGACTGCCTCAATCATCCTTTTCGCAAGCTTTTTTTCATGCTCCTCGACATTTTTCATCCCGATTTTCGAAAGATAGTCGCAGGCTGCAGCAAGGCCGATCGCGCCAGCATAGTTCTGTATCCCGCCTTCGAATCTCTTCGGGGCTTTCATGAACTGCACTTTCCCAATGTGCACGCTCTCCACTGTTTCCCCGCCCACAATGAACGAGTCCAGCTTTTCAAGTGATTCGCTTTTCCCAACCAGGCAGCCGATTCCAGTGGGCCCCAGCATCTTGTGCCCTGAAAAGGCGAGGAAATCCGCGCCCAGCCTCCTGAAATCCACACCCGAATGCGGCACGCCCTGCGCGCCGTCTATGAGAACAGCTGCCCCGTTGTCATGCGCGATTTTGATTATTTTTTCAAGTGGCGCGCGCATTCCCGTGGTGTTGGTGGTGTGGTGAATTGCTACAAGCGCAGTGGAGCGGTCGATTGTGGCTGCAATGGATTGCTCGTCAAATGAGCCGTCTGGGTTGGTCTTGAGCAGTTCCATTTTCACAATTCCGCGCCTCTGCTGCTCCATAATCGGGAGGAGAAGCGAGTGGTGCTCCAGGCGCGTGGTGAGGATTTTTTTCCTCTGAGAATAATCAAATGAGCGGATGACCAGGTTGAGGGCCTCCGTGGTGTTTTTCACCCACACCAGCTCTTCGGGCGCAGCATTCACGAACGCAGCGGCCCTTTCCCGCGAGGACTCGAACATCTCGGAGGTTTTTTTCGCAAGCGCGTGCGCGGACCTTCCTGCGCAGCCTGATGCCTGTTCATAATATGCCCTTTCGGCTTCCAACACCTGCCTTGGCTTGAGCGTGGTGCAGGCAGAGTCGAAGTAGATTGCCTTGCCTGCCTTCAGGATCGGAAAGTCCTCCCTTAACCTGTCAGCATCCATTTCAAGCAACCCCGAGCAGCCTTTCCACTTCGGCTTTTGCCTCGGCAGCGGCATCCTTCCCGACAAACGCCTTCCCGTCCACGAAAAAGGTCGGCGTCCCGTAAATTCCGCATTCCTTGCCCTCCGAAATGCTGGTTTCTATCTGCGCAAGGAATTTCTTGGCGTCGAAGCATCCGTCAAAGCCCGTTATGTTCAGCCTTGCTGCGGTCGCCTTGAATGCAGCATCCCCGCCTTCCCGATAGTAGCTTTGGTTGGAAAAGATGGCTTCGCGGTATTCCCAGTATTTTCCTGCTTCCCAGGCGCATGCAGCAGCAACTGCCGCCCATTTGGAGTTGGGATGGGTGGGCAGGGGGAAGGGCTTGAAAACGAAATGCACCTTGTCACCGTATTTTTCAAGCATGAATTTCACCGTATCCTCGGCGTCCCTCGTGTACGGGCAGGTGTAGCAGCCGAACTCGAACACAGTCAGCCTTGCGCTTTCGTTGCCTGCCGAAATTCCCTGGAGTGTGGATGGGGCCTTGAGAAAGGCAGGGTTCTGTATCCCCGAGTAGATGCAAAAGCCGCCCTCGGGCCCGTTGCAGTTGCCGTATATCGCGAAATTGGCGATTCCCTGGGCAGCGAGGAGGAAGCTTGCGAAAAAAAGGAGGGTGAATGCGAATGAGAATGCCGCAAAACGCCTGTTCACGAATGACGCTGCTTGGGGTGAGAATTTCATTATCCCGGCAATAGAGGCTGCTTTAATCTCTTCGTCCAATCCTGTATCGCACGGGCGCAGCGTCATCTTGCGCGCCACGCAGGAAAACGCCCTCGCAGCCAAGGGGCGGTACTTTGCGGAGAATAGCGAAAGAAAGGCGAAAACTCCGAGGGCAATGAAGCAGAGCATTTAGACCAGCTACTTGAGCTTGCGGTTGGCTCTTTTTTCCATTGCGGAAATCACGCGTTCCTCGGCGATTTCAAGCGCCGCCTCCCGCAGGTTGCCCCCCCCGGACCTCTCAAGGACCAGCCTTGTGTTTGCGGTTATTTTCTCCTTGACCATGGAGAACATCTCCTTTTCGGTTCCGCCAATGAACTCCACATAAGAGGAGATCACCCCGCCTGCGTTTGCCACGAAGTCCGGTATTATGAGCACCCCCTTCTTGGACAGGTCGTGCTCGATTTCAGGCTTCATCGGGATATTGGCAGCCTCCACGATTATTCTTGCCTTCACCTGCCGTACATTGCCCACGTGAATGACGTTGGGTCGCGCGCCCGGTATGAGAACATCGCATTTCAGGGAGAAAAGCTGGGCAGCCTCAAGCACCGAGGCGCCAGGGTAGGCAGTCACGGTCCCCTTCTCTTTTTTCACATTCATGAGCGTTTCATAGTCCAGCCCGCTCTCAAGGTAAGCGGTTCCTTTGGAGTCCGATACGGCAATAACCCTGGCGCCCCTTTCAGTCAGGAATTTCGCGGCAAAGGTGCCCACGTTCCCAAAGCCCTCAATGGCGACAGTCGCTCCTTCGATTGGCATTTTCGCATATTCGAGCGCGACCTGGGTGGAAAGGAAAACCCCGTAGCCAGTGGAGCCAAGCTCGTGCGGAAGGCCGCCCATGTCTGCTGGCTTTCCGGTCGCTGCTTTTGGGGTGCCTATAACATTGGCAATTGATGCCATGTCCAGCTCGCCCATGTTCATGTCCGGCCCGGGTATGTAAATGTCGGGCACAAGGTGGGCAATCTTGCTTGCAAACGCCTTGACCAGCTCGGCCTTGTGGTGGTTCGTCCCGTGCGCGTTGATTCCGGATTTCGCCCCCCCGAAGGGTATTCCCGCAAGCGCGTTCTTCCAGGTCATCGCGCGCGCCAGCCCGAAAACCTCCTCGGTGGTAAGGTCGGGCACCATGCGCACCCCTCCCTTGCCTGGCCCAAGCGCGGTGTTGTCCACCACCACCACGCCAGACATTTTTGTGATTGGGTCGTAAACGTTCACGATAAGCTCAGGCCCGATCGCGTCCTCGAAAGTCATGTCATTACCCCCTTATTTAAAGGATTTTTCGAATTGGATGGTAGAGCATAAGATTAAAAAAATGGAAGCCTTGTTCAGCTGTTCCTGCACCGCTGCGCCTCTATGTCGCAGCTTGAGCCAGGGCAGTCCGCATTCTTGGTGCACACTATCTTGACGCACCTGTATGCCGTGGGCAGGTACGGGTCAGTCACGCAGCGCTCTTCGTATGCGCAGTCTGCCGAAGAAGTGCAGAAGCCCGCCTTGGTCTCGCACGCATGGCTGGCCACGTTGCATTTCTGGTAGTATCCGCACTCAGCGTCATCCGAGCAGAAGCCAAGCTTGCTTGAACACCTCTTTGCAGTCAAATCGCATATCTGCCAGCTTCCGCAGTCGCTTTGAGAGGAGCACAGGCTGCGCTTTGCCTGGCACTTGTGCGTCTTGGAGTTGCAAAGCTCCCAGGATTGGCAGTCCTCGTCGGCGCCGCAGTATCCCGAGGCGGTGATGCAGCGGTGGCTGCCAGTGTCGCACATGGACCAGTTGGAGCAGTCCAGGTCGTTGTTGCAGAATCCCACTCTTATTGAGCAGGAGTGCGAGGTGGCGTTGCACGCTTGCCAGGGCAGGCAGTCCACCTCGTTTGCGCATTTGCCCTCCAGGGGCACGCACTTGCGCAAGTCCAGATCGCAGTTCTGCCAGTAGTCGCAATCATACTGGTTCAGGCAGGTGCCGGGCTTTGGCACGCAGATGTGTTTTGTTGGGCTGCACACCTGGATGTCCTTGTTGCAGAACTCGTCGCTGTCGCAGAAACCGGCTTGCGGCTTGCAGGTGCTGGCTTCCTCCTCGCAAAGCTGCCAGGAGCCGCAGTCAGCGTCATTCCTGCACCTGTCCGTCAGGAACTGGCACATGTGGTTTGCCGGGTTGCAGGTCTTGAGGGTGTCGTTGCATTCGATATCAAGATTGCAGGTGCCTGGCCTGTTCAGGCACTTTTTCGATGCGGTGTCGCACGTCTGCCAGGTCTTGCACTGCTTGTCAGACGTGCAGCTTCCGCCCCCTGTGCCGATGCATCCCGAAAAAAGGAAAATCCCTATTATCCCTATTATCGCGCCGAGAAGGTAGAGTCTGTTGCCTGCCAATGAACCACCAGATGGCAAATTCAGCCTCTAAAAAATTAAAAAGGGATATCAGTAGTACCTTGCGAAGGTGGTCACCTTATACACATAGGTGATTGTCAGGTTCGCATTTGCTGGCGCGTCAGCCTTCCACTCCAGCTTGTTGCCAGGCAGCTGCTTAGCAGGCACAGACGAGGACAAAAGCTCGACCTTGTCGCCATATGCCATGTAGTCCCGCAGGGTGAGCGGCGTTTTTTCCTTGGCGCTCGACTCCACCTTCATCTCCACACTGTAGGTGGTTTCCACGTTCCTGCCAATTGTCTGCGAGCCTTGCTGGCTGGATTCCTTTTTGACCACCAGCTGCGGAAGGGAGGCATACTTGGCTTCTGCCTCCCTGCCATCTCCCGTATATTCTATCATGCCCTCTCCTGCGAAAATACCACTCTCATAGACGCGGAACACGCCTGAAGCAAAGGGCTTGCCAGCATTGTTCTTCACCCGCATCACCTGCTGCACGCTTCCGCCGCTTTCCCAGACATTGTCGTGCTCGTAGTCCGCCTTTGTCTCAAAGAGCTTGAGGTTCGCCTTCTCCCCTTCCAGGATGGTTGCAGGCTCGGAGAGCGAATAGATGTACTGCGTTCCGGATTCCTCACCAGAAAACTCCGGAGCCGCTGATGCTCCCGCGGCCTTGGATTCCATCATGGGAACATTGGCTGCGTCCTGATATGACGGGGAAGGGTAGTAACTGATCCCCTCTATGAAGTAAGGCGAGCCCACTGCCAATTTCAGCGAGGAGTTCTCCCAGTCCTCGCCCGCGTTGTTCTGCACCTCTGCATATGCTGCCAGCCTGCCTGTTCCTTTCAGGCCTCCTGCTGTGTCGAAGTTGTAGCTTGCCTTCCAGGCTGCGCCAGAGGCGATGTATGAAAGGAGCACGCTGTGCTGCCCTGCTTTTGCGGCATTCATGTAAAGCTCCAGTCCGCGATCATAATAGGTGGTGTTCTTCTCGTCAGTTTTCATGGTCTGTCCGGAGTCCAGCAGGAATCCCTCTGGGTCTGATACGACCACCAGTTTCCCCTGCGACTCTATTGCTATCTTCCCGTCTGAAACCCACAGCAGCTTGCCCGCCAATTTCCCATCCTTGGTTTCCACTCCAATTTCTTTTCCGTACGACTGGTTGAGGAGCTCGTCAAATGAAAGGAAGCGCTCGTTTTTTTCCGTGAGCGTCTTTTCCTCGTAGTATTTCTTTGCCCAATATATTTCGCCGTCCGCATCCTGCGCGCGAAGCGTGCCGAGAACTGCCATTTCGGTGAAGTTCTCAATCCTCAGCCTGGCTTTTCCTGCCAATGCCACCTCACCCTTTGCGACCGAGGAGACGAAAGCCATGCCGTTCGAGTAGACCAGCACCGACGAAACAGCAGAAGTCAGGGGCGAGGGGCTTTCGGTTCCTGCTGATGCCTGCTGGGTGAAGATGAGCATCGCGAAAGCCGCCACAAGGGCAACAACAGCCAAATAAGCCAGGACATTATTCTTCTTCCCGCCCACTGCAACCACCCCTTACGCAGAAGCGATGCTTTCGCTATTATATTAATGGTTCTCTTTTCGTTCGGGCATTGTCTGCTTTCTGTTTTCCAAGCGAAAAAATGTCAACGTCCAAGCCTCCTTTCCTTTCAAGCTCGGAATTTATCCACCCAAGAAGCATCTTTTTCACGCGCAAGTATTCCTCTTTCGGAAGCTCCTTGTTAAGCACCGCGTACCGCAGCCCCTTTGCGTTGAAGCAGAAAATGCCCTCCTCCACGTTCTCGCAGTTGTGGCAGAAGTAGCAGTCGCGGCAAAGGTAGCAGGAGTCGCACTCAAGGCAGTTCCTCACGCGGGTCACGTTATGGGAATTGATGCAGAATTCCGAGTTAAGCACCCGCGCGTAGCCCCCGAAAACATATTTCGACTCGGTCACAATGGTGGAATATGCCGCATAGGATGAGCCGCGCGCCCACCAAAGCCCGCTCACATGCGTGGAATCAGACACAACTGAGGTGTCGCAACAGTTTCTTGACTGCCCCTCGTATATTTCCGGGGCAAAAAGCGCAACCCTGCCAGCTCTTTTGGCAATTTCCCCAAGCGATGGCTGTTCGTTTTCGGATAGTTTGATGCCGTCTGAAGCGGATGCAAGGGCTTTTTCAAGCCTAGCAAATCTTCCTGCGGGTATGTCCCGTATCACAGGGAGATCCGCCTTATTGGCAAATCTCCCGTCTGCGTCCATAAATCGCTTCCTTTTCAGGGTGTTCCTCATGAGCCAGGGCGCAAACCTTCCGGCATCCCTGTGCTCCTTTCCGAACAGGATTTTCGTCGTGGTGCCAAAGGCGGCTTCCACTTCTCCTGGGATCGCGGAAGAAGGTGATTTTGAGTCGCCTTCATAGTCCTGCCCAGTTCCGCAGATTTCGGCAATAGAGAAAATCCTCTTGTCCTTTTGCAGGGTTTCCGCCATTTCAGAAACCAGCTTTTCCTTGAGCTTGGAGTATCTCTCGCGGGAAAGCGCCAGGTTGCCGACCATGTGGCTTTTTGAGCGGAGGTTGAAGCAGAAAATGCAATCCGTGCAGCCCGAGCAGTTGAAGGTGTAATACGAGTCGGAAATTCCGTTTGAGTAGTAGCATTCAAAAGAGCGGCTGGCCCCGTTCAAATAGCATGCGCTGCACCTGATTGCCCGGTTGCCGCGCCAGAATGGGCTGACGCCGTATATGCTCTCGGCGTACCTCCCGATCGCGCAGTAGGCCACGTATTTCGAGCTGTAGATGTCATGCGAGTGGTGGACGTGCACAGAGTCCACAACATTGTCGCTTTCGCTTACGTTCATGTTCTTGCCGAAAAGCTTGTTGCCGCAGTACACCGCCCTTTCCTGCGCGGCCTCGAAAAGCGAGTCGATGTCCTTTATGTCATTGATATTCAGAGGCGCAAAGGACAGCCTGCCAAGCTCCTCCTGCGAAACGATTGTGGCATCCTCCCTGTAGAATGGGCTGGAAAGCATCACTTTCTTTTGCGACAGCGATGATTTGATGCTCAGGTCAGACATCATCATCTCCGAAAGATACGGGGCGAATTCCTCAAGCCCTCCGATTTCCCTACCGAAGATTATACTGCAGGTCTGCCTGAAGTCCTCGTTGAGTCTTGCAGATGGACCCATGACTACAGCCTCCTTCCGATCCCTAACAGCAACCGCTTTTGCTGCGGCGCATAGCCAAGGTCAAGTATCGTGGACTTTTCCACAATGTGCCTGACGCTAATGAAAGGGTTTGTTTTGCCCCCTAAAAATTTCCGCTCCGGGTGCACGCTGACTCCTATCTGGGTGTTGTCTATTTTTTTCTCCAGCCCCCATACCAGCTTGAGCTTACTGTCATTTCCGTTCCAGGAGGCTGTTGATGAAACTGCGTTATTGCCGAAAATCACATCAGCGGAGAGATAGGTGCTCTTGGGCGTTTTCTCTGATTTGAAAGGAGAACCGCCAACCCCTATGCGCAGGTTGCTGGTTGTTGCGCCCATGTGGAAGGAAGGAGGGAGGGGGCCTATGCCATCGCCAAACTGGAAGGGAAAAACCACCCCGAACTGGAAGGTCTTGTTGCCGGCTGCAAGGCGGATGTCGGCGGTTCTTGAAAGTTTGCCATTGGTGTAGGTTGAAGAAAGAACTGAGCCTGCACCAAACCTGATGCCTTCGATTTCCGCAGCATAGTTTCCGATTGCGTTGATTGTTGGGATTTTTTCGTCCATGAGAGCTAGAAGAGTGACCTCGGTTGGGCGAAGTGGGCAACGCAAGAAGAACCCATTGACAAGATTGGAAGCCATATTGCGCGGAACCCATCCCGCGCCTTGCGTTGAGTCAGTTTGCGCTGTTGCAATGCTGATTCCTGCGAATGCGATTGCGATTGTTGCCGTTTTTGCCCACATAAACCACACCTCTTTCTAACTTACCACATACGATACATATATAATTATGTGGTGAGTTTAAACACCACAAAGTTGAGGTAGATGGCATCGGAAACCGAAGTCCTCGTCGAATTGGGGCTGACCCAGAACGAGGCGAAGCTCTACCTCCTCATGGTGAAGGGCGGGCAGATGAAGGCAAGCCAGCTCTTCCTCGCCTCCGGACTTCAGCGCAGGACGGTCTACGATACGCTGCAGCAGCTGGAGAAAAAAGGGCTGGCTGGAAAAGCGGAGGTCGGGGGCGTCCAGGTATTCACTCCCTCCCCCCCCTCCTCCCTACTTTCCCTCCTTGAGGAAAAGCGCGACTCAGTTGAGAAGATACTCCCTTCCCTTTCCCGCATTTACGAGTCAGAGGGGAAAACCAGCGTTTCTGTGATGTACGGCTTAGGAGGGATAAAAATGGTGCTTGAGGACGTGTTATCCCTGCGGACCGATTTCTGTGTCTATCACGGGCAGCTCCAACTTGCAGAGGTCCTGCCAAAATTTTTTAGGATTTTCAATGAGAAAAGAAGTAGACTTGGAATAAAAGCAAGGTTTATGCTTCTGGATATCCAAACTGCAAGGGAAAGGGCAAGAAGCGTGCCTCTTGCTGATTTTAAGTTCATAGATCCGTCAACCATATCAGCCGGCGTCTGGTGGACCTACGCAGACAGGCTCGTGCTGTTCGTAATGCAAAAGACGCCCGTTGTCATCTTTATCAAAAACGCCGACCTCGCCACGACCTTCAGGAAGAACTTTGACAACATGTTTGATTCCAAGACGCAGATTTACAGGGGCGACACTGGAATGAAGGCTCTTCTCAACATGACTCTTGAGCACAAGGAGACCCTTTTCATAGGCGGCTCGGGCCAGGCGCCGACAAGGTACTCGGAATATTTCGAAAAGATATACACTCCTGCCGCAATGAAAAAAGGCCACATCTGGTACAATGCAGCGCAGCGCGCAATACTGAAGACTCCCGCAGTCAAACTTCCGTTCCATCGCATCCGCGTGCTGCCTGCCTCCATGCCCTGGAGTCCGAACGTAATCTGGATTTTCGGCAACTGCGTGGCAAACGTTGTCTGGCTGCCAGAGCCGGTCGCATTCCTGGCGGAAGACCCGCACATTGCATCCGCTTACAGGAACTACTTCAGGCTCCTTTGGAGGATTGCCGAAAGAAGATAAGCTTTTAAGATTTCGAAGGCGAAGGGGAAGCATGAGAAGCATAATCGCGCTTGCGCTCCTGATTGCCTTGAACGCAGCCATTGCGGTCAGCATAATTTCCCCTGTATCTGCCCAGGTCGGGCAGGAATCTGAAATATTGATCGGGGATGTGGGGCCAGGGCAGACCTTCCCCATTGTGGCCGAGCCGAAGGTGGCAAGCGGAGGCAGGTTCAGCCTTGGGGGCGCTTATGACCAGATGGCTGCAAATAGCCTTCCCTTTGGCTGGAGCTCCACGCCCTCCAAAATATACTCAGATCCCCTGCAGGTGGACATAACAGTGCCCAAGGACACACCCAATGGCGAATATGAGGTGCAACTCTCGCTTTGGGATGAGGCCGGCGAGCAGGGGCTGGGGGAAAATGTCACATTCAACGCGAAAGTCAAAGTCACCCGCGAGGTGATGGACATGAAAGTCGAGCCCGCCTCGATCACGGTCGGCGCAGGCCAGCCTGCGCGCTTCACAATAACAATAGTAAACAAGGGAATCGCCCCTGACACTTTCACGGTCGGCTCCAAGGGAGTGCGAACTTGGGTGTTCCAGCGCAGCGTGTACATCCCATCAGGCACATCCAAGTCCCTGAATTACGAGGTGGTGGGCGAGGACGAGTCGGATTACTCTCTTACGATATGGGCCCGATCCTCCTCATCGGACAAGATCTACGCCGAACGTGACGCGAGCCTGAAAGTGAACACAGACCTTTTCTCTGATTACCGGGCAGTCAACCGCGGAGTGCTCCTTTTCCCCATCATCGAAGGCCCGGTCTATTTCGTGGTCGGGCTCCTTTCCAATCTCCTTCCCTGAGGTGCAAACGTGGCAGTGAAAAAGAAATCCGCGGGCAGCGCATATGCTGCGGCAAGGCTTCAGGCAGAGCTTGGAAGGATTCCCGCGTTTGAGCCGAAGAAAAGGGAAATCGGGAAGGGGGAGGCCGCTCCCCGCAGGAAAGCCGCAAAAGAGTCGGCAGCAATCCTCCTGGAAAACCCGAAAACAGACCTTCCTTCACTGAAAAATTCCCTTGCAGTGAAATACGGCATCCGATATTTGAAGAATTCCGAAATACTCCCCTTCATACCAAAATCAAATCCCTCGCTCCGATCGCTCCTCCTCAAGTCGCCCACCCGCACCCTTTCCGGCGTTTCGCCAATAGCGATAATGCCGCCTCCTGCGTTCTGCGGAGGAAGATGCACCTATTGCCCGAAAGGGGAAAACGCGCCGCAGTCCTATACTGGATACGAACCCACCACCATGAGAGCAATCCAAAACGCCTATTCCGCCTTGCGCCAAGTCGCATCCCGCCTTAAGCAATACTGCGAACAAGGGCACGGGGCTGACAAGTGCCACCTCATCATAATGGGCGGCACCTTCCTTTGCGTGGATGGGAAAGCCAGGCACTTATTCATGAAAGATGCATTCGATGCACTGAACGGCAAAAAATCCCCCTCGCTGCAATCCGCAATTAATGCCAACGAACATGCCCCCCACCGCGCAATAGGCGTCACTTTCGAAACGCGGCCGGATTTCGGCTTTGAATCCCATGCTGATGAGATGCTTTCCATGGGAGGCACGCAGGTGGAACTGGGCGTTCAGTGCCTGTCCGACGCGGTCTATCGCAAGGTGCAGAGAGGGCACACGGTATCGGACGTAGTCCGCTCCACGAAAATACTGCGCAACGCGGGCTTCAAGCTCACCTATCACATGATGCCAGGGCTATATTCAACGCCTGAACAGGACATTTCGTATTTCAGGCGGCTTTTCACTTCCCAGGATTTCCAGCCGGACATGCTCAAGATATACCCCGCGCTAGTTGTCCAGGGAACAGTGCTCTATAACCAGTGGAAAAAAGGCGAATTTGAGCCCTATGACACTGAAAAGGCGGCAGAGGTAATCGCGAATGCTGCCCGTTTCATCCCCCCATATGTCCGCATACCCCGCATACAGCGCGACATGCCCTCCCCCCTGATTTCCGCAGGGGTGAAAAATTCCAACCTTCGGCAGATTGTAGAAAAAAAGCTTGAGGAAAGGGGAGAGAAGTGCAGGTGCATCCGCTGCAGGGAAATCGGAAGCGCAGTACGAAAAAGGACACCTCTTGGGAAGTTGAAGCTCTCTCTTGGACGTATCGACTATTCCGCATCAGGAGGGAAGGAGATATTCCTTTCCTTTGAGGATGGGGAAAAGGACCTGCTAGCTGCATTCCTGCGCCTGAGAATTCCAAAACAGAGCCATCGCAAGGAAATCGATTCCGTTTCCTCAATTGTGCGCGAACTGCATGTGTACGGGCAGGAGGCTTCTATCGGCGAGGACAATCCCCTGAAGATGCAGCACAAGGGCTTGGGCAGGAAATTGCTCGCAGAAGCTGAACGAATAACATCGGGCGAATTCAGTTTGGAAAAAATTGCGGTCCTCTCGGGTCCCGGGGCAAGAGGCTACTACAGGAAATTCGGCTACTCGCCTGAAGGGCCTTACATGGCAAAGAAAATTTAGCCAATTATCCTTTCCACTCTCGCCTTTCCTATGACCCTCGGCATCGCTTCCGGCAAAAACAGGCAGAGCTCCTCGCCTTCGCGGACGCACAAGGGCGAGCCAAGATCAAGCAGGTATTTCCCCGCTTCGGTTTTTTTTCCCTTGCATGCGACAAATGAAAGGCCGGACAATACGAAGAACTGCACAGATTCCAGGTTCCCCTTGTAGAATTTAGTGAGAGAAACATCCGCCTCGATTTTCGTTGCCGGCGCGAACTTCTGTTCAACAGCCAAATCCCCCTTGCTTACCTTTTCAGGGTCAATGCCCTTCAGGTTCAGTCCCACGCGGCTGCTTGCCTCTGCCTGGTTCACATTCTCGTCCTGCACCTGTATTGACTTTATTTCGGCCTCTATTCCCGAAGGCAGGAATGAGAGCTTCTGGTGGATGGACACAGTACCCTGCTGCACAATCCCGAGCGCCACAGTCCCCACGCCCTTCACGGGAAAGCAGGCGTCAATCACCATCTCGGTTTTCCCAACCGGCTTCCTGCTGCTTTCTTCTGCGAGCAATATTTCCCTAAGCGCAATGTCGTCCCCCTCAAAAAATTCATATGACGGAAGCCCGGCTGACTTGAGGAACGGCTCGATTTCCTCCCTGCTCACCTTGTCAAGGACAACAATGAGCTTTTTCCCGAATGACGCAGTGGCAATGATGGACTCGCCGGTGAACTTGTCAATTGCCTGAGGGCGCAAATACGCGACATCGGAAAGCGAGAGGCAGTAGAGCAGGGGCTGGATTTTGTCAGGGTACGCTGCAGGATGATAAAGGCAGAGCACTTTTTCCCCTTCCTTGCAGTTGTATATCGTGAAATCGGACTCGCTCCCCTTTTTGCCGATTTTTTTCGCAAGCTCGGCATCGGTTTCCAGTGCGGCGACATGTATGTGCTTCATTGTCATTACCTTGGTGCATCGATTGGCTCATGCAAAATTGCATGCTGCCCCGTTGCAGATTCCTGCGCATTTTGCGACAAAATCCTTGGTTCCGATTTCCTTCTTCCCAACGGAAATGCCTTCAATCACAGAATTGTAATGGAACCCAAAATTCTTTATAACAAGGTATCCGCGGCTCTCCCTGTCGCAGTTGTTCGTGGCGCCGTGGATGGTT
>Ga0209211_10003866_pt1 | contig 23876 bp, 29 predicted proteins | sample RifGroA2_FD_183992 | JGI IMG/M metagenome (GOLD analysis project Ga0209211, IMG submission 183992) | Groundwater microbial communities from Rifle, Colorado, USA - Groundwater A2 (SPAdes) (version 2) | ecosystem: Environmental > Aquatic > Deep subsurface > Groundwater | place: Rifle, Colorado...
ATCCCTTAACCCTTTTGAACTCAAAAAAATTATCAACAAAAAGATCGAAAAAATCTTACAACTTGCTTCTTGATAACTCTTATGCTAAAAATCTCTCCGGGTAACATTCTTTAATGAGTCAACGGGCGCGGGCCGTATCAGATATTTTTGCCGTAAATGGCGAAGCGGGTATGGCGGATGGCATAAATCCGATGGCGCCTGGCAAGGCTGTTGAGATATTTAAAGACATCACGGTGGATAATATAGTCGTAATCATGCCACACAATGACCCCGTTGGGCGAGAGCATCCGGAAAGCGTTCCCGGTGTCGGATTCGACGTACCGGTAAGAATGGTTGCCGTCAATGAATATCACGTCCATTTTACCGTAATAAGGAGAAAAATCGAATTTTTCCGAATCCCCGAACAACTCGGTGATCTTGCGCCCCAGCGGATCCTGCTTATAGACCCGCCGGGCGATGTTTTTCTTACTCAATTCCACCACCATCAGGTCGTCATACGAATAATTTCTCTCATCCTCAAGTTCAAAATCCGGCGGCAGGTCCAAAGTATAAACCTTGCAATCATCCGGACTGTTATAAGCGAAATGCAGGGTCGTAAAACCGTTGTAAGTGCCGATCTCAAATATCGTCCTGGGCCGCAAGTGGCAAACCAGGGCGGCGAGCGTCTGTGTCTCGCTGGGACGCGTGACGAACGCCTCGGCGTTAAAGACGTTGCTGCGGGCCAAAATCATGTGACTTTTCATTTGCGCGCACAGCCGGGTTTTCTCAAAATCCTCCAACGCGCCGTGGGAAACCTGGTAAAACTCATTGAGTGTCGAAAAGAAATAAAAACTCAAACGATAAAACTCCCTGGGGTGGATACAACAATAAATGAAAACCCGTACGCAGACGACCAGAAGGTTTCGCAAGTTTGCCAGATACCAGGATATTTTGGTAGAAGAGGACATCCGATCCCTTTCCTTTGCCATTAACGAACGCTCAGCCTGTAGATGACTGGGCACTGCTGTCGGACAATAATGATATTTTATTGTAAAATTATTCCTTCCGAAGTAAAATTTTTAGATTTTCGGCCGGAAACATATATGTCCAAAACCGTTCATAGGTACGCGGGCACTTATTGGCCAAATACTTGATCCCGAACATCCTGAAAGTCTTGTAAAAGGTAATTTCATATTTTAGAATTTTCAACGGCAAGGGCCTGATCAAATTAAGAATCAAAAAGTATGAATAAAATAGTTTGTGCTGAACTTCGGAATAGGCGACATAGCTTGAAAAATGGGGAGTCTCTATGAACATCGTTCCACCCGGCGCCAGGATGCGACAAAGTTCCGCAAGAAATTCCTGCGGGCGGTCAAGATGTTCGATGATATGCTTGGCATAGATTTCATCAAAACTGTTGTCCTTAACCGGATAAGGGAACTTATTCAGATCATGTAAAATATCGGGGTGAGCATTCTCATCCACATCCAGATATGTCGAACCCGGGACCTTGTTGGTCCCACAGCCTATATCCAGCCTTTTTACGCCGTCATTCATCCATCTCCTCCTTAATTCTTAATATTTTTAATGTTGGAGTTGAATTAACAAAACCGTAATTTTGTTCAAGGTAAGAAATAACTTTATCATACTTTTGCTTGTTACTATCGGCCTTAAAATACATGTCCTCAAAATAGGGAGGCAATGTCTTCTGCGCGACCGCAAACCGGGGCCTGGTTTTCTTTAAATCTTGGAATAATTCTTCATCCCAACCACGACCAAACCATGAAAATGTCACCATAGGGAATCTTCCAACAAAGGGACGGTCTACTACAAAACTATAACTTCCAAGCTCAGGAAACATAAAAACAGCTTCGCCTGGCTTTGTGTTTTTTTGAATAAATTCAGTGATTTGCTCTAAATCCTCGGCTTGCGAAACCGGCACCACCATCCCCCGGGCCCGATCTAACGTCAACAATCTTGATTCAACGCCAGCCAAAGGCTTTAAGTCCTCTTTCTTCTGAGTCAATAGATTACGCATATATTTGGGGAAAAAGAACCGATTATTATATCTTTGGGCGGCGTAGCCGAGAGACGACCCTATAAATGCACAAAAAACGAAATTAATAAAGAATATTTTGGTCCGCAAATATTTCTTTTCAATAAAAGCCTTTGATAAAAGCTGATCTTTAAATAATTTTTTCTTTTCCAAAAGGGTCAAAAAAACAGCTTCGAGCAAAAAAAACAGCACAATTTTTTCCGGCTGCAACGCCATTTCGAAGACTGAAGAACCGAGCTTGCGAAAAACAAGGATATAAAGAATTAGCCCATAAAAAAAGACGCATACAAAACTTAAATCCGTCGCGCTCAAAGATCTCTTTTTAATTCTAAGTCCTACATAAAAAAAAGAAAATAAATAACAATAAGCTGGTGTTAAATGCTTGAAATGTGGACTCCACGGCCCCATAGCAAGTATCGCTTCTGCCACACTGCTTGGATGATTTTCAAAGAGAGAATCCGGGAATATTTTTGTCATAATAACGACTATCGAATAAACGGCATCGATATACGGAATCAGCGCCCCAACAGCGTATAAATAAATACCATAGGGCACGAGAATTGTTAACAAACCTGCTCCATAAACAGAAAAAGATTTCCAAAGGGCACCTCTTTCCTCCAGCTTTAAAAACCATGCAAAACCAAATGTTGCACCTATGCTGAGAATAGAACACGCGCCAATATCCACGCTAGTCAAAAATGCCAGACTTGAGGCCAAACCCGCTGCAAAAAGCCAAATAATCTTTCTTCGCTTAAAGAAATAGATGACCAACAATACTGCAACGAGACCAAAAGCAAACCGCATCCCTCCCCAAAATGTAAAAACAACCCGGGGGAATGTCCTCCCTGCCAGAACCGGAACCATAAGATATAAAACAAAGCGTGTTTGATATAATTCTTTTGCGATAAAAACACAAACAATCAAAGCAATCACTGTCCCTATATAAAAATAAGCCTCCAAAACGCCAATGCTCTCTCCGAGAAATTTCATAAGTAAAGCCGGCACATAAAGTTCCAGCGGCCCGCGCAAATGAAAAATATCCCTATAGGGGACAAGCCCATCCAAAACCGCATTAATTCCCGGTAAATATATCCCTAACTCAAACAGATTGATTCTTCCATGCAGAAAATACGGCTGGAAGGTAATGAGGGCGATAAAAACGGCGGCAATGAGCAGATCAACGTTCGTCGGTCTTTTGGACATTGGATGGCACATCCCGCGGGGAAGGTTGAATGATGATCGTCTTGCCCTTTACGGGGTCGACCGTTACCGGGGGACCGTCCCCGTACCTGGCATTGTAATTTTCTAACGCTTCTTCGACCAGTTTGCGGCGCGCCTCCGCCGGGGACACGGCCAGCTCTGGCGCGGGAAGCTGCGCCATGACCGGCGGTTCAGTCCTCAACTCCTGGACGACGGCGGATATCTCCTCCGCGCTGAACTCGCGCAGCTGTCCCGGCGATAAAACGCCGCGCAAATGATCCTTGAGCCGCTGGAGCTTATACGCGTGCAAAGAAGGGTATCTTTTCCCGGCGGCGAAGATTTCGACCGGGGCACGGGAGGTCTCCGCGTCCCGGGCAAAGACGTACCCGACGGGAAAAACACCGGAGGCGACAAAGAAAACGAGGATGATCCGGAGCACGGGTCGGCTTACTTTATATTCTTCAGTTCATTACGTACCGTTTTTTGTTCCTTATCGATCCGCTCCAGCTCCTCAAGCCATTTCGTCATGGCCGATGTCGGCTGGGCGGGCGCTTTGGCTTTCACGTATTCTTTCCCGACAAGATAATACAACTGTTCCCGCTTGAGGTCGATGGCGGTTGAGCTAAGGTGCAGCTTCCCGCGATGGGAGAACCTGACAAATTCTTTTTCCCCTTTTTTCGCCAATACCATAGCCTCTTTACTGAACTGGTTCAGCTGCTGTTTCATTTTATCCCAATCCTTTTTAAAATCGTGTTCTTTGGCCATGGTCTCTCCTTTTTTTGCGAAATTAACGTTGCCGTGCCTGTTATTTCATTTTATACTATGGTTGACATGAAAGATTTTGAAGGCGTTATTATCTTTATCATTGGTGCCGTGGCGGCCTGCCTGCTGTTCTTTGGCCTCATCACGGCCGTCAAAAAATCTTTTTCCGTGTCCCAGCCGAAAAAAATCGATTCCTCCCAAAGCCTGCAAGAACAAAAGCAAAGGTCCCAGGACGTTCTGGGCCGCCAGAAAAGGATGATGGAAGATCAACGCCAAAGACTCCGGGACATGCAGCACAAGTAAAATTTTCCTGCCAGAATTCTACGTATGCCCTTCCGCCTTGAGGATACGCTCCGTCATTTCTTTTTCATAGAGCGCCGCGATCCTTTCCACTTCCTTTTGATCGAAAAAATGGCAGATCGCCTGCTCAATGGCCGCGAAACGGGCCTTGAGGTACTGGTAATCCGGATGGAGCGCCGTTTGCGCCGGATCGGCAAATTTCTTCTCCACGGCCTTCGCCTTCTTTTCCCGCGCGTACTGGACAAAATCCTCAACAGACTTGTAAAAAGAAGTCCTCCGGTCCTCGTATTCCGGCAAACTCTTTAACCGCTCCGTAAGATAATCATCCACCACGGCCTGGGTGAAGTAACGGTCGGTCTTATCCAGTTCCTCTTTGCCGGTCTTGTAACACCAGACTAAATAGCGGCGGATGAGGTCCTGTTCTTTTTGCGTCAGGGGAAGCGTATGAGCCATGGGTTCGCGCGTTTACCTGCGGATGGTTTCGTCCATCAGATTATTGTGGCTGCCGATGACGACCCATCGCTCCGGCTGTTTCTTCCAGGTCATCGTGTAACGGCGGATGACCCTTTTGCCGCCCTCATCGTTTTTCTCGATGGTGAAAATAAAATACTGCACGATGGCGATATCGCCGTGGACGCGGATATCCACGGGGCGCAGTTCACAAATGGCGATCTTGGTCGTTTTGGTCCAGAAGCCCACCCATTTATTCAGCCACGGACGGTCGATATTGATGGGGCTCTCGTGCCCGAAGCCGAGGAATTCGGGATGGATATACTTTAAGAAATCATCGACGCGGCCGCTGATCAGATGGTCCCAATGCGCTTCCAGACAGTCCCAGACTTCGTTTTGTTCTTCAGACCAGTTTTTGGGTTTGGATGATGTCAATGACGACATGGGCTCGTTCTCCTTCTTGATCTTGTCATTTTAAGTTCCTGCGGATCTTCCCGGCCATTTGGGCCAGGTCTTCATTGTCGGCGGGTTTGGCCTTCGCAAAATTCAGGTCTCCGACCGACTGGATCGGCACCAGATGCACGTGGGCGTGCGGGACCTCGATCCCAGCGACCATCACCCCGACGCGCCGGCATTCAACTGTTTTTTTGATGGCATGGGCCACCTTTTTGGCATACACCATGATGCCGCCCATCATGGCATCATCCAGGTCAAAAAAATAATCGATCTCTTTTTTGGGAATCACCAGCGTATGCCCCGGGTTGATCGGCCGGATGTCCAGAAAAGCGAGAAAACGCTCATCTTCACAAATTTGATGACAGGGGATTTCGCCATTAATAATACGGGTGAATAACGTCGGCACGTCCGGTCCTTTATTTTTCCGACGGCTGTGGGAACCGTCCGTTGAGGGCGTTTTCCACCAGCTCCTTGACCTCTTCGCTGAATTGGGCGGAGAGGATCCATCCCAAATAACTGCGGTCCTTCTGGACAATCTCCTGCAGCGTGTATTTGTTGGCATATTTACCGAACATCATATACAGCTTGCCATTCCACCAGCGGAATTTCTTTTCCTTGTCATAGAATTCTTCCGTAGACCGGTAACGATACTGCCCCAAATGTTCCACGCTCGCGTCTCCGTCCCCGTACTTGGCCACCTGGGCCTCGAGGATCTCGAGCGTCGCCTGGGCGTCGGCCAACGCCGAATGCGCGTTATTCAGGTCCTTGTCGCAATAAAATTTATAGGCGGCGTAAAGGTCCCTTTTTTCGTTGAGATGATACACCCTCTGGGCGTCGTAAACCTTATGCGTCCTCCAGTTAAATTGCAGGTTCGCCTCCCGTACTTCCCGTTCCAAAAGCGGCAGATCGAATTTCTCGATGTTAAATCCGGCCAGGTCGCTGTCCCCGATAAATTGAAGGACTTCCTGGGCAATATCTTTAAAAGCTGGCGCGTCCTTGACATCCGCGTCCGTAATCCCGATCAACTGGCTGATAACCGCGGGGATGGGAACTCCGGGATTGACCTTCTTCAAATATGTCTCGGTATGGTTATCCGGGAACGACTTGACCATCGCGATCTCGATAATTTTGTCCCGCTCGACCCATATCCCGGTTGTTTCCAGGTCCAAAACGACCAACGCGTGAGAGAGTTTCATCCACTGTCTTTCTGCTGTATTAAAAAAAGGCCCGATAGAAGACTACCGGGCCTTTGATCCTCATTTATAATTTGACAACCTTGACGGCATGGCTGCCTTTGGGGCCGGCTTCAATCTCGAACTCAACCTCCTGGCCCTCCTGCAAGGTTTTATATCCCTCGCCTTGAATTGCCGTGTGATGGACGAACACATCCGGACCACTTTCTGGAACAATAAAACCGTAACCTTTTTGGTTGCTGAACCACTTTACTTTACCCTTTGCCATTATTTGCCTCCTCGACGTAAAAGTATGGCTGAACTCATGGATTTTGTCAATTCAAATATCCGGCAATCCAGCGGCTTTTCTACGCTTCCCCGCGCAAAAGTTTCTCGCGGTCGAACCCCAGGCGCGCCGTCGTTTCATTAGGGTCGCGGCTGTACGCGCGGCAAAACGTGGCGATCTCTTTCATGCTCACCATGTTACGTTCGTCGAGTTGCTGCAACAAAAATGTCCTCAAAAGATGTTCACGCAGGACCTCACGGGCCGTCACGCCGGACTGCTGGGCCAAACGGTCGCGATAAACGGTGCTGGGGTTCACTTGTTTGAGCTTGCGGCCGTCATAGTCGTATTTATACACCTGTGAAAGTAAAATCTTGACCTGCTCCATGCCGCTGGTCTCGCTGACCTCATCGATGACGCGGAATATCTTGTCTTTGACGTGATAGCGCTTCAGGACGATAAAAACGTCGATCAAATTGACGAGCATCTCGGGGATGTTCATCGGTTCGCTCTGCAGGCGGATGATGGCCTCGCGCGAGGTGAGCGCGTGGATGGTCCCGATGCAGTATTTGCCGATGTTGCAGGCGGTGATCATGTCACGCGCCTCGTCTCCCCGTACCTCACCGACGATAATACGTTCGGGGCGCATACGCAAGGCATTCTTGACTAAATCAGCGAGGCTCAAGTCCTCATCGCTTTCCAGACGCGAACAACTCTCTTCCAGAAATGTATTTAATTCCAGAGTATCCTCGATGACGACCAGACGGTCGGTTTCCGGGATAAATCCGAACAAGGCGTTTAAAAGCGTCGTCTTTCCCACCCCCGGCCCGCCGGCAATGATGATGTTGGCCGGGCGGATCGACATCCCTTCGATGTACAGCCACAACTGGGCGGCGACCTCATGGGTCAAACTTCCCTCACGGACAAGCTCCAGGATGCTTAACGGCGAAACCTTGGCTTTGGTGATCGTGATCTGCGGCCCGAACGGGGAAAGGACGATATTCACCCGCCCCTCGAGGTTGGGGAGCTCCAGGTTCACGATTTTGTCCATCTTCTTTCTCCCCGCAAAAAGCAGGATTTTCTGGATAAAAAGCTCCAGTTCTCTCGGAGTGCCAAAATGTTTTCCCGTGGAAACAAATCCTTTCTGGCTATGGTGGATGTAGATGGGTTTTAAATTGTTGATAATAAGGTCTTCAACGCAAAAATCACACAAAAGTTCGGTGACGATGCCGTAGGAAAGAAAATCGCGGATAAACTGCAGACGGCACTCTGTATCATCCAGCTCGGGTTTTAGAGAAGCGAATTTGCCGTTGGACAGGACGCCCGTCAGGATCTCCTCCACCAGCAACTCGCGTTCTTTTTGCGGCTGCAACAGGGCCATCCTGCCGTAGAGCTTATCAATTAAACAAAACGCCAGGTCTTCGTATTGTGTTTTATCCATAGCCGTCTTTAAAAAAGCTGAAATCCATTCCTTATTATAGAGACAAATGCCACGCGGGCAAGTTTATTTCAAATTCTTCTTCGGTCGCGTCGTCACGATGGCGGCTTTATTCAGATCACAATACCGCCGGGCCAGTTGCCGGATATCCTGCGCGCTGACGCGGTCGATCGCGGCCTCATAATCCTGGTAATTCCGGTATCCAAGGCCGTAGAGCTCATCCAATCCGCTGACAAAACTTAAAGACGCGTTCGTCTCCAGTCCCGCCCGGAAAAGACCTTTAAGATACATTTTGGTATTTTTTAATTCCGCGTCGGAAACAAGTTCACTCTGGAGGTCCTGGATTTCCTGTCGCAAGACCTGTTGCACCTGCGCGATATTTTCCTGCGTGGTCAGGACATAAAAATAGACCCACCCGGCGTCCAGGGCCGTGGCCGAATCGCCGCCTAAAGTATACGCGTGTCCCGATCGTTCACGGACACTGTTAAAAAGCCTCCCGCTAAACGAAGACCCTAAAATCGCCGCCAATATATCCAGCCCATAACGGTCTTGATTTTTCAGGTCCGCCCCGCGAAAACCATACATGACCATGGCCTGCTCTTTATCCATAAACAGCTCTTTGGCGCGCGGTTCGCCGGGGGAATCTTCGGACGATGACTTTAATCGCGGGTCACTCCGGGGCAGCGGACCAAATTTATTTTTTAAAACATCCGTGACCCGCTCCGGCGCGATGTCCCCAAAAACAGAAATGACCATATTCGGCGCCACAACGAGGCGACGATAAAAATCAAGCACGTCCTTACGATCGATACGGTCGATGGTCTCGGCCGTGCCGCCTTCGTCCAGACGCAAAGGATGGGTTTGAAAAAGAGTCTGCTTCAAAGCCAGGGCCGTCGTTTGAAAAATATCATCTTCCCGCCGGCGCACGGCCGCTTTCATGTTTTCTTTTGTTTTCAGGATCTCTGCTTGCGGGAAAACCGGGTCCTTCACGATCGACTCGACCATATCCAGCGCCTGCCCCAGATCTTCCGACAGACATTCCACGTTTAAACCAAAACTGTTTTTCCCCGAAAAAGTATCCAGATCCATGCCCAGGGATTCGGTCTTTATCGCGATCTGCTCCGCGCTCAAAGCTTTTGTGCCTTTGGCCCAGACATCCGCGGTGAGCATCGAAAGACCGTTAAGTTCAGGCGCTTCCTGGCGCGTCCCCCCCTGCAGCGACACACGGATCGAGGCAACAGGCAAAGTGTGGTCTTCCCTTAAAAGGACCGTCAACCCGTTATCCAAAACAGATTTCCGGATCTCCCCGGGATGAGCTTCCGGACGATCCTCCCGCGGTGATTTTTCCTGCCGCGGTTTTAAAAGGACGGCGGTCAGCGCCGGTTCGATCAAATACCGGACCGCCACGCGCCGGATATCCCGCGCGGTGACTTTTTTAACGGCCTCGACATATTTTTGTGAAAATTGATAATCCCCCGTCCAGGCCTCATCGACGGCATGGGCATACGCCACTCCCGATGCCTTTTGCAGACTGAATAGATGCCCGCTTAAAACCTGCCGCTTCGCTTTTTCCAGATCTTTTTTAGCGACACCCTTCCGCTGGACCGTCCCGATCTCTTCCCATACAGCCGCGATCGCCGGTTCAACATTTTCCTGTTCAAGGACCACGGTGATCTCAAAAAAACCGCGGTCAACCGGGGTAAAATTGGCCGCGGATATCGCGTGGACCAGATCTTTTCTCTTGGCGACATTAAGATACAGCGGGGAACTGTCCCCCTGCCCCAGGATCATTGCCAGAATATCGAGCGCGTAGAGATCGCGGTCCAAAAGGCTCACGCCGCTAAAAGCCATGACCAGCCGCGCGAGATCCGTCGGATATTCCTGTTCATACCGCCGCGGGCTGATCTGCGGCGGTTCGGAGGAAAGGTTGCGCGGGGCCCCTCTTTGCCGCGAAAATCCGCCGAAAACTTTCTGGACTTTGGCAAGCATGTCCTGTCCGCGGACGCCTCCGGCGACCGACAAAATAATATTGTCGGGGACATAACGGGAACGGTAATAATCCACCAGGTCATCGCGCGTTATATCAAGGAATAACTCCTTGTACCCGATGACCGGATAATGATAGGGGTGCCGGATATAAATATTCTCAAAGGCGATGTCACCGAGCCTGCGGTCGGGGTTATCTTCGTTCAAACGCATCTCCCCCATGATGACCTGCCGCTCTTTTTCCATTTCCGTCTGATCGAGGCTGGAGTTCATCAGCATATCGGCCAGCGTACCCAGCGCCGTATCGACAGCTTCGGGAGGGACTTCGATGGTATAGATCGTGTAATCGTGTCCCGTCGACGCGTTGATCGTCCCACCCAGCGCCTGGATACGGGAAGCGATCTCCCCAACGCCTTTTTCCGGCGTGCCTTTAAAAAGCATGTGTTCCAGGAAATGGGAAATACCGCTGCCCAGGTACTCGCCCTCCGTCGCGGAACCCGTTTTGACGAGGGCATACACGCAAACAACCGGACTGGCAGGCATTTCATCGATCAGGACGGTCAAACCGTTATCAAGTATCTGTTTTGAAGAAGAGGCGTGCGCGTGCGGGAGGAAAAGAAGAAAAAATGCCGCGACAAGAGAACTAACAAGGATTCTGCGCATAGGTCTAATTTTACGGGCCATTACTCTTGTTTTTTATGGTATTCATCAAGCAGCCTGCGGATATCGGCATTGACGTTGCGCGCGATCTGCGTGCAAATAAAAATCAGTAAAGAGAACTGCCACACGTCTTCCGGGCCGACCAGTAATCCCGTGTCGACATTTTCCTGCCGCTGTAAAAGATCGCTGTAATGCTTAATGGCGGCGGAAAGTTTTCCTTCGTAAACATCGAGGGTGTTCGTCTGGTTGTTATACTGCAAGGACGGAAGCGTCACACCGCGGACGATCAAAAAGTTGATAAATGAATTCTGGTTGAACCCCTGTTCCCCGTCGAATTCGAAACCGTTGAATTGCGGATTGTTGGGCGGGACGATCAACGACGGCTTTTCCACATAGAGATCGCCCTGGCGCACCACCGTGTCGCCGTAGTTGATCGACGATTCCGAAAGCAAAATGTACGGCACACGCGTGGTGCTCAAAGGCAAAAGCGCCTGCACGCGCGAGCGGATGATCTCGGTTTCCTTTAATGCCTTTGTCCAGGCGTGGTCGATGTCCACTTGTTCTCGCTTTATTGTGATCCCGGAATGGATCCTTTTCAATGTTATAGGGATGACTCTGATTCGGACGGGGCCTCATCAGAGTCCTTGTTTCTTCTCTAAAATTACCTGAAACCATCTCCCTTTCGGGTTGATGGTTTCAGGCTTAAAGAAGAAACTACGGAGAGGGAGAGATTCGAACTCTCGAGACACATTACTGCGTCCACACGCTTTCCAAGCGTGCTCATTCAACCGCTCTGACACCTCTCCGAAACTTGCGCAGCAAATTTCGGAGATGTCTCGCCCTTCCTCAATTCAAGAAAAGGGCGGACGCTCCGAAAAATTATCTTTATCCAGAAAAGTTTCGACTTAAGTTCACTAGAATAACACACACAAATAATTAAGCCAGAAAAAATCGGCAGACTCTGATCCGGGCGGAGCCTCATCAGAGTCCTTGTTTCTTTTCTAAAATTGCCTAAACCTATCTCCCTTTCGGGTTGATGGTTTTAGGCTTAAAGAAGAAACTGGCGGAGGCGAGAGGATTTGAACCCCTGACCCGCTTGCGCAGGCAACGGTTTTCGAGACCGCCGCATTCAACCACTCTGCCACGCCTCCTGAAGAATTACCTCTAATTTTTATTAGAAAAATTTGGAGGATCCCGTGTCCACCACTACAACATCAATGGATGAGGGATCAACAACGAACGGTTTTCTCCTCCGAAAACCAAGTAAAATCAGCTATTTCGTCGGGACTCCGATCACTTCGTTCGCTTCGCGAGACCGCCGCATTTCCACCAGAGGTGGACCCGCCTCTGGCGGGCAACCACTCTGCCACGTTTCCAAAAAAACGAACACATCCACATCCATGGAAACCTCACGCTGTGCTATTTTAAGACTTCTTTTTTGAAAGTCAACATTTTGCCAGCGAAGCTCCGGAGGGGGATGAAGAGCGGAGGTCAAAAAGAAGGATTACATCTTGCGATGTTCACTCAACGCCTCGGCAAAGGCCTCAACGATATCCTGGTCGATCTTGCCCCCCATCTTGCGAAGTTCATCACAGGCCTGCGCCGGGCTCATCCTGTCCCTGTACGGGCGCTCCGAAGTCAAGGCATCAAAAATGTCGGAAATGGTCGTAATCCTCACCAGCGGGGAGATGGCGTCGCCCTTAAGGCCGTCAGGATAGCCGGTACCGTCGAGTTTCTCATGATGGTGGCGGACGACATCGCAGAGATGATTTAAGGAACGGATCGGCTTGATGATGCTCTCTCCGATTTCAGGGTGCTTGCGCATCAGCGCCCATTCCTGATCGCTTAAAGACCCTTTCTTCTGCAAGACCTCGTCGGGGATCCCGATCTTGCCCAGGTCATGAAGCCGCGCGGCGTCGCGCAGCGTCTGGACATCCTGCGCGTCGAGCCCGAGCTTGCGCGCGATCATCACGCAATGCTCCGCCACGCGGTCGAGATGCCCGCGGGAATACCGGTCCTTGGCATCCACCGCCAAAGCCAGCGCCGAGATCGTTTCGAAATAGGTTTTTTCCATGTCCTGGTTCAACCGGGAGTTCTCGATGGAAACGGCCGTTTGCGCGGCGACGTTCGCGAGAAGATTCACTTCATCTTCCTCAAACATCTCCGGGACCTTCCTGCCGCTGACGATGACCATCCCCAGGGTTTTTTCTTTCATAATGAGCGGCGCGCAGACCATCGGTGTCAGGGACAGATACGCGAACGATTTTGTCTCCTTGATATCGGCGGGTAATTCGGGGAACAACAACGGCCGGCGCGACGTGAGGACCGAATAAAGAGTTGTCCCCTCCCTGACTTCGACAGGCTTCTGCCGATGAGGCTCCACGGGGCTGCCATATACGCAGCGGGTCGTTAACGTCTTTTTGTCTTCTTCCAGCACGAACAACGCCCCCACCTTGCCGCCCAACCCGTCGGTGACAGTCTCCAAGATCAGGCCCAGGAACGTGTCGATATTCTGCATGTTGGAGATGCCCTGGCCTATTTTCGTCATCACGGCATGCAGGGTCTTGCGGGCCAGTTCCAGGCTGCGGACGTTTTCTTCCAGCCTTTCAGTGATGGCCGAAAACGACTGGGCCAGGACCGCGATCTCGTTTTTCTCCTCGCCAAGCGCGCGGATCCTTTCCGGGCTCAAAATGCTCTCCAGCGCCCGGCGGTTGGATTCCGTCACCTGGACCAACTGGCTTAATACTTCCCGCATTGACGCGTAACCGACGATCACGCCCAGAACGATGAAAATCAACGTCACGTTGAATTCATTGGTCGTCAGCTGAATCCGGCCGTATTCCTTGATCTGCTCATAAAAATAGTACAGAACGACCGTCGGGATAACGGACATCAAGAGAAACAGGATGGTGAATTTGCGGACGATCGAGGTGTCCTGGATGGACCCTCCGATTTTCTCTTTTGAATGACGCTTTTCAAATGCCTGGCTCATATCCGATTTTGTCACAATTCCGATGTCCCATGGGGTGTAAAATTAAATACCAGTATTTTAACTAATACATATATATCCCGCCATCAATAATTCATCTATTTTGGCGAATGGCGGGAGAAACAAGACATTATAAGTATAACATGCGGATAGAGACAATGGCGGGGGTTAGCAGGGATGACAAACGGGGGAACCCAAGAATATACGGAGGCGGAAGGATTCGAACCCTCGAAGGACTTGCATCCCCAACGGTTTTCAAGACCGCCGCATTCAACCACTCTGCCACGCCTCCCAAAGGGATAACCCTTCAAAAAATCTTCTCAATCGCGGCCAGGTAAATATCGCGGGCGCCCCTGAACACGTCGCCGCCAAACTGCGGGAACGTGGATTGCCAGATCACCAGGTCCAGCAAAAGGACCATGACGCAGAGGCTAAACACAAAATAAAGGCTCATCTGGAAAAGATAGGACGGTTTTATGAAGGACGACTCTTCATCCTGCAGTTCCCGGGCGAGAAGGATGATATGCATCATAAAAAAGAACCCGGCGAAGAACTGAAAATAATGGACATACGCGCTCAAGTCATGGAGCTTGCCCCAGATAAAGAAAACCACAAAAAGAAGCAACGTATATACCGGGACGGTCCGGGCGATGGCATGGTTAAGCGGCGTGAGGAATTTAAACACCTCCGTCATGGCGCTTTGCCCGCCCTGGTACATCTTCTCGAAACGGTGCAGGAACAGGAATACCAGAAAAAAAGCGCACATCCCCCACTTGAAAAATTCGCCGTGCGGGGGCGGGTAAACATTCAAATGATTGTAAAAATTCACGCCGCCGGCATACACGACCGGCGCGAACAAAACCGTAAAAGCGATCCTTAAAAGAAAAAGCACTCCTTCGCCCATTGTATCGATCCTTTCGTACAGTCGTAAGTCGTAAGTTATAAGTCGTAAGCAACAAATTTTTTGCTTACCACTTATCCCGACGCGCCATCTTCGATGTCGGTCGGGACTCCGACCGAGGCTTTGGCCGAGCGTCGGAGCGACTTACCACTTATGACTATTTTTTCAAGTCCCCCCATGTACGGCCGCAGGACTTCGGGGACCACGACATCACCCTCGGCGGTCTGATAATTCTCCAGTAACGCCACCACCGTGCGCGCCAGGGCCACCCCGGAACCGTTAAGCGTGTGAACCAGCGCCGGCTTTGGGGTCGTCTTTCCTTTAAAACGAATATTCGCCCGGCGCGCCTGAAAATCCTCGAAATTCGAACAGCTGGAACATTCCAGCCATTTGTCCAAACCGGCGGCGTACACTTCAATGTCGTAACATTTCGCGGCGGCAAAACTCAAATCGCCGCTGGCCAGCAAGGCCACGCGGTACGCCAAACCGAGCTTCTGAAAGATCGTCTCGGCATTGGCCACCAATTTCTCCAATTCGTCATAAGAATGCTCCGGCTTGACGAATTTGACCAATTCGACTTTATCAAATTGGTGCACACGCACCAGGCCTTTGGTGTCTTTCCCGTAGGAACCCGCTTCCCGGCGGAAACACGTTGTATAGGCGGTGTAACGCAGCGGGAGATCTTCTTCATTAAGGATCTCATCGCGGTGGATGTTGGTCACCGGGACCTCGGCGGTCGGGATCAAAAACAAATCGTCGTCCTTTAATTTATACATATCCTCTTCCATCTTGGGCAGCTGCCCCGTGCCGGTCATGGATTCGCGGTTAACGAGGACCGGCGGAAAGATTTCGCTGTAGCCGTGCTCGCGGGTGTGGACGTCAAGCATGAAATTAATGAGCGCGCGCTCCAGGAGCGCCCCGGCGCGCTTGAACAGGACGAAATGCGACCCCGAAAGTTTGGCCGCCCGCTTGAAATCGATGATGTCCAGGCTCTCGGCAAGTTCAATATGGTCCTTGGGAGACAAATCAAATTGGGGTGCCTTGCCCCACTGGCGCACCACCTTGTTTTTCTCCGGGCCGCCCACCGGCACCGAGGCGTGCGGCAGGTTGGGGATCGTCAAAAGGACGTTCTGGACCTGGGCCTGGATGTCCTTGATCTGCGGCTCCAGCTCGTCGATCTTCACCGCGATCGCCTTCATCGAAACAATTATTTCTTTGGGGTCTTTTTTATCCTTTAAAAGACGGCTGATTGCGTCGTTAGCCGTATTCTTCTGGCCGCGCAGATCCTCCACCGCGGCGACCAGCTGGCGGTATTGTTGATCCAAACGTAAAATCTCCTGTGGATCAACCTTGGCGTTCTTGGCCGCCAGGCCGCTTTTGACGGCTTCAATATTTTCCCGGATGAGTTTAATGTCGAACATGGCAATTTTTTATACCATACGGCCGAAGAAAAGCAAAGTACTTTAACCAAAAAACTACTGATAAATATATCTTCGGTGGCCGATGTCCAAAATATAAACAGTGATCTTCTGCTTTTCGACCTTATAGATGATCCGATAAACACCGACCCGAAGGGAAAATTGGCCTTTAAGTCTGTGTTTTAAAGGCTTCCCCTGAAACGGATTCTCTTTGAGGGATTCGAGGGCTTGGGCGACACGCAGGAAATGGGAGCGATCGGAAGAGCTTAGCTTTCGGTAGGACTTTTCCGCCTCCGGGAGCAGAATGACTTTATACAATTTTGAGTTCCTTGTTCAACTGCTCAAGGGAAACGCCCTTACCTTTTTTGATATCTCCTTGCGCTTTCTTGAGCTTCTTCACTAACTCCCGGTCCGACTCGATTTCCAGGGTCTCGAGGATACTCTCATAATCTTCCATGCTCATCATAACGATCTCCGGCTTTCCATGACGGGTCACGACGTAACGGTCGAATTTCTCATGGATATTCTTGATAACGCTGGATAGTTCCGGCCGCAATTCCCGTACTGTGATAAAATTCACCATCGGCTCCACCTCCTTGCTAAAAGTTTACCATATTGTGTACACAATTGCAACCCGGATAAAAGCTAACTGCCGCAGACCCCCTGGGGAGATCTCCGGCAGTTTGAGTATTCGTTTGAATATCATTCATCCCGCTACGGCGGGATGATCCATCTTTTCCCTAGAAATAGACTTCGTCCGAGGGGCGGCAAAGATGGATCAAAACCGCGTTCCGACCTTGACGCCGTATTCCGTCGATTCGTTGTTCGGTTCATACCCGGCCGCGCAGGGCGTGCCGCCGCAGGTAATCACCGCGATATTGGACTCATCGACATTCCAGTAACGGATAAACGGTTCCACCAGGAAATTCCATGTATCCGCCTGACGGACTAACTGGATGGAGCCGCGCACGCCATAACCTTCTTCTTGATCGTTTTCCAGCGTGCTCAAGGAGGAACTGACGTCTTCCAGATGACTTTCCTGGGTGCCGCTAAGGAACAGATCATACTCCACATTGAAACCCAGAGACCACGGTCCCTCCAAAGGCGTTTTGGTCTTGAGCCCGAAAGGCATGTACACATAATGCGATTCCCGGTCGTACCCGCCATGCCCGGTGGTGGTCGTTTTTCCCCCCATATTATCGTCCAGATAACGATACCCGATACCGATGTAGGGCGTCAGGACGGTCGCTTCAACAACGGGGAAATCATATCCGGCCAGGCCGCGGATCTCGAAGAGGTATTCGTTGATGTCATCAAGAGAACCTGTACCATTGGACTCATAATCCACCTGGCCCCCGAGGAACTGGCCTTCGAGGCCGAAGACATAATTGTTCTGGTAGCTGGAGAGGAATTCCTCCAAGGAACTCACCTTGTCGTTCTCCGGCGTGCGCACCGCGTATTCGGCGTAAACGCCGAACAAGGGCCCCGCTTGCTCCATAAAATCCGGTTCTTCATACTTGAGGTATGAAAACTCCGCGCCCATCGTCAATTTCCCGGGGACCGAACTCCCCTCCTGCGCCCAGGCAACCGGCGCCACTAGACCGAAGACCACAATCATTGCCAAAAGATTCTTTGCTGTTTTGCACACATTCTCCTCCTTAAATTAAGTTTCGTGTCCCGGAACTCCGAATACCGAAGCGACATACAAGGTTATTTTAAATTTGAACGTCTAAACACTTCTGTTTGAATATCATCAAATAATTTACCAAATTTTTCTTCATCTTCTATAATCCCTTCGCGGTCACTCATGGTGATTCGCATTTTTATACGTGTTTTTGTAAAAGATTCAACAGTGGCTGTAATTTGGAGGAATGGATCTTGATTGAAGGCGGTTATTATGCCTCCTGTATAATCTGAGGTTTGAATCATATAGCCTCTGTCTTGAAAAACAGTTACTACCGCTCTCAGGAATTCTTCTCTGTCGCTACTTTCTACTTCTTTGATTTCAATATTACGCCTTTGCATTTCTGACAATTTTAATTTTCTTTTTTGATTCTTTGAATCCTTTGCCCCTGCCTTTGCTACTATCAATCCCCCGATAGCACCAGCCGCAAGAAAAACACAGCCCGAACATACTAAACTGACAGAAAGACTTAAAATAATAAGATTGCGCAAGCAAATCTCCTATGGAAATCAATCAACTTGGTGGGCTGTTAAGAAAATGGCTTTCCCTAACGAATTGAAAAAATCCTGATAAGGTTCTGGGTCTTCTATCGCTTTAAGGCCATATTGCACATTTAAGCGAACCAACAACTGCTTTTCTCCCCGATCCCTGACAGTAACAGTCGCCTTTACCGCTGTCTGGTTGTTAGCGAACTTTGTCGCGGATACTGACCCCAAAAGAAGATCCGCGTTATCAATAACAAAATCCAGGTCTTGCAAAGTACTGATAACATTCCTCATCATTTTATTTTTATCATTTGTATCAAAAGCCCGTGTTTGCACACTCCTCAACTTAGCCTGACTTTCCTCTGTTGTAAAAACCTGCTGGGTTGTCGAAGCGCAGCCATTCACGAGTAACAATAAAACAGGAACAACAAATAAAGCTGTTTTCCCCTTCATATCTTATGCTCCTCTAAAAATACCGATTTTGATAACTTCTCAAAAAACGCCTGATACATCTCTTCGTCTTTTATAGATTCAATCCTCGACAGCAGGCCCATTTTATTCCACACCAATCGTTGAAAAGTAATCCTTACTGTTGTCTGTTTTTCATCATTGCTGGGTTTTATTATTATTGACGCCCTTATCCTCTGCACAGCGTCAGCCTGGCCATAATAATTGGATGAAACTCCAGCAGCGGCACTTAAAATATCAAAGAAGACGGCTCCCACAACTTGCCCTTTTTGCGTTGCGTCAACGTCCTTAACAGCCAGCATGAAGCCCAATTTTGTTTCACTATTATCTATTGCAAAGCCTATATCTTGAAGCGCTTCGGCAGAAGCCGCAATTATTTTTTCTTCATCTAACGTATCAAAGTGCCTCGTCTGCAAGGATCTAAGCTGTAAATTATTTTCACTTATTTTTAATAGATCTAACGGGTAAGAAGTGACGCAGCCTAAAAACAGTAGGGGCAGGAAAACAATTCCAAGAATTTTCCTCATCACATAATCCTTGTTTTTTTTTAGAAGCTAGACTGGTGATACGCGAAATCACGAACTTTACCTTCATTGTCGAACTTAATAACTATTGTTAAAGTCCGTTGCGATTTGGAAGCTGCGCCGGCTTGTCCAGATGTAAAAAACTTCAATCCAGCCCCGCTTTCAGAATACACAACCTCTGTAGCAATTTTATCATAAACCCAAACTTCTCTTCTCTCTTCGTCTGTGGAAACGACATTGGGCGACCCCAATATTTCAATGACTTGAGCTGAGGACATCCCAACTTTTATTTCCCGTTGAACTTTTCCAACAGTAACTCTATCCTCAGTATTATCTTGAACCTGTTGTTTGTGGTATGTTGCAGGGGCACAACCAATAAGAATTAATGGAAGGCACATCATTAGGCATTTCTTCATCTGTCTATCCTCCTTGAATATTTTCATTTTAGGTAGTCCGCCCATTTAAGTCAAACAGTAAGTCCATATGTTGCTGTTGGAGCGCTCTGTTAACAAAACCCCACACACGGTTTCCCCGGGGAACCCGTCAAGGGGGATTGACGACATATTACTGAACCTTCCGTGGTTTGTCCAGCGGTTTTATCCTGATCGACCTTTGCGGCGCAGGAGGTCGAGGAATTCCTGCGGCGTCACGGCGTTCACGCCCCGGCGCGATGGCGCGGGAAAGCGCTTGATGTTGCCCGTTATTTCTTTAATAAATCCGCGGCCCAGGAGTAAACGGCGACCGTCGACGGCAGGCCGATCGTCCCGGCCGCCAGGGAAATCACCTGTTCGATTTCTTCCCGGGAAATATTCAGCTCCGCGGCCTTCCGGATGCTGGCATGCACCGCCCCTTCTTTCAGGGATCCGACGGCAACGGCCAGCTTCACAAGGCGCGTTGTCTTTTCATCCAGCGGGCCGTCTTTTCCGGCCTCAGCGATTTTTTCCCATGCCTCTTTCAATTTCGGATACCGGCGGGTAAAAGACTCGTACATTTCAGGCGGCTTGGTCGTCATTTCCGTTTCCCTCCCCTCGATGGTTGTTTCTTAAAGGTGTGTCCCGTTCTATTTTCTGCTGATTCAGGCGATGAACTTCAAATAATTCTCGTGGTCCACGCGCTCAAAATGGGCATCCGGATAAGCTCGCATAAAGCCGCCGGGAGGACCGGCCTTTGCCGACGGACTCCATTTGAATTCATAAGCAAAAAGCCGCCCTTCACGTTCTTCAACCCAGTCCACTTCTTTCTTGTCATACGTGCGCCAGAAATAATTCGCGCAGGACATGCCGGTATACTCCTGCTTTTTGAGCCGCTCCATCACCAGGTAGTTTTCCCAAATCGACCCGATATCATCGCGCAAATTGAGGGGATTGAAATTCTGGATCAGCGCGTTGCGGATGCCTGTGTCGCAAAAATAATACCGCGGGTTCTTCGAGACCTCTTTCCTGAGATTCCGGCTGAACCCGCGCAATTTATAGATCACAAAGGCCTTTTCCAAAAGGTCCAGATAACGGTCCACGGTATTTTTGCTTAAGCCCAGCTGCGCCCCCAGTTCCGTGCAGGAAACTCCCTTCCCGATTTGAAACGCCAGCAATTGCAGCAGACGCACAAGTTTGTCGGAATGCCTTAAACCTTCCAATTCCAGAACATCTTTGTAAAGATAGGAAGAGATGATCTCCTTCAAGTACCGCTGCCGGAGCTGATCATCCTCACACAAGACCACCTCCGGATAGGAGCCGTAGATCAACCGGCTTTCCAGGCGTGCCGCCGTCTGTGCCGTATTTTCGCTTTGCGCTAACTCCATTTGGGCCAGCGGGAACAACCGCAGCGTCCATTTTCGTCCGGTCAGGGGTTCTCCCGTCTGCGCGGCCAGGTCGAAGGACGATGATCCTGTGGCAATGACCCGGACATCCGGCATATGGTCGACAATCAGTTTCAAATTCAGGCCGATATTCGGAATTTTCTGGGCCTCATCAATGACAAGCCATTTCTTCTGACCGACAAAATCTTTGAGCTTATCAATGGATTGCGACGCCAAAACCTGCTGGATGAAAATATCTTCGCCGCTGACCAGGTGGTGAGGTTCATGAAGACCCTGAATGAAGTGTTCCAGGAGAGTTGTTTTTCCTGTCCGGCGCGGGCCATAGATCAACACGACCTTATCAGGCGCGACAAGTTTTTGGAGGGTTGAAAGCTGATGTTGAGGAATATACATCTCTAAGTACCATATTATAATTAATATAGTCTATTAACTGACTAAATTATAACATATTCAGTCACATTGTCAATCATCGTGTCCAAGAACGGGCCTTGCGGCGCAATGGGCCTTTAAACCAGTTCATCCACAGATTGCCAAGGAATGGCAAACACGCGGTCACTGAGCTTTGCTTTCCGTGGAATCTGGCAAACAAGATAACCGGCCCCGGCAGAAGGGTATTCAGAAAGAAAAACCTCTAAATAACGGATATCATTTGCCGTCGGATTGCCCGTCCATTTCACCTCGACCGGTGTATAAGCGCCATTTTTGTCGACAACCCAATCCACCTCGGGCCCGTCCGGGTCACGCCAAAAGCGAATGCGGGCGGTAGAGTTATTGGTATGCGTACACCTTAATAGTTCAAGGCCGACGAATTGTTCAAAAATTTTACCCATGGTATCCCGCGAAAGTTTTGTCCCCTCCCTTGCCGCGACACGCCGGACGCCAAGATCAAAGAACAAAAACTTCCCGGACTTGGTCAACTTTTTCCTGGTTTTACTTTGGGTGAGCGGTTCAATCCTTTCAGCGATCAAACAATCCTCCAGGATTTGGTAGTAGGCGCCTATGGTGGTATGAGCAACGCCGATTTCCTGGGACAATTTTCTCAAATTGATAATGCCGCCGGACTCGGAAGCCGCGAGTTCCAGAAATCTCGCGAAATCACCCAGATTTCTCACCACCGCCTCGGCCCTGACTTCCTCCTCCAGATAGGTCGTCACATAAGATTCCAGATCGGTTTCTCTGTCCGCGTCATTGTCAGCGGCAAGGATCCCGGGCAAGGAGCCGTAAAGAAGCCGCTCATTTAAGTCCTTCGCGGGAAGCTCCGACAGGCTAAAAGGATCTATTTTAAATGTGGTGACCCTGCCGGGAAGGAGATTGACCTGGGCGCCCCGCCGGAGTTTCCGGGCGCTTGAACCGGTGAGGATAAAATTGGCCTGGCCCCGGTCAATGAGGTCCTGAACAACATCCAGAATGTCCCTTACTTTCTGGATCTCATCCAAAATAATTAATGGCCGCTTTTTCGCGGGGCCGAGCGCCTCTATTTCATTTTTCAGAAGATGGGGAGACTTTTCGTATCGCTGGCGCACATCCGGCTGAATAAAGGAAATCGACAAATCGCAGTCAAACCGGCTTATGAGGGTCGTCTTTCCGGTCTGTCTTGCCCCGAATAAAAGCACGCTTTTATTCCGTTTGAGAGAATGCCGGACCTTTTCTTCCAGCAGTCTGGGTATGTATTCCATGGAATCAATATTAGTCGAAAATGGAGCCTTAGTCAACAAAATTCTTACTATTTAAGGCGCATTTCTTTCTGGCCGACCATTGCGGCGCAGAAGGTCCAGGAACTCCTGCGGCGTCACGGCGTTCACGCCTTGACGGGTCCGCGCCTCATCCCCATCGCGGCCAGAAGCCCGTAAAGTAACGTCGGCAACTCGGGAACCGCCGCGGCCGCCGGTGGTTCGACCGGGCTCACCACAAGCGGTTCGACAGGGCTCACTGCCAGCGGTTTTCCGTCGACGCCCGTGCCCGGAGAGAACGCGGCCCCCGCGGATGGCGGCAGGCTTTTGTGTTCGACAAACACGGGAGAAGTCCCTTCAGGGTAGCGTACCAAGGACTGGTCTTTATCGCCTTCGCTGCCATAGTGGATCTGATCGATAAGGTAGGCGTCCGCGTCGCGCAGAAAGATCGTTTCGTTACTATTGTTGAGGCTCAAGGCGCCCGTTGTAGCCGTCTGCCAGAAGACGCCCTCAATCTGCGGCGCGCCGCCGCTTCTTTGACGCAAACCAGTGAACCCGCCAAACTCAACCAACCCAACAAACTCAAAGAACCCAACAAACCCAAAACACTCTTCTTCCCTCGCATCGTGATCCTCCTTTTCCCTCGACTTCGCTCGGGACTCCTTCTCGAGGGACCCTGAGCTTGTCGAAGGGCCGCAACCTTATCGTTCGACAAACCGTTACCGAATTATTGAGCCGGTACACCAGGCGGATAAAATTATGCTTCAAGTCCGGATAACCAACTGGAGGCTTTCCGAATTTTTATCCTTCCCTGATCCTGCTCTCTGCTTAAATCTTTAACTAAAACCAATGACTCTACCGATGCGGGCAAAAGACTCGAAAAATGCGTTAAATTCTTAACGTCAATGTTCGCGAGTTTCACTTCGATCAGCTTTTCCGGCTGACCATCCCTGACAGTTAAGAAATCGACTTCTCTCTTGTCTTTATCCTTTAAATAGTTAAGCGAACATCTTTCTCCTTGAGTATCCTCTAAATAATGCAGTCTTTTTAATAACGCGCAAGCGACGGCATTCTCCAGCCTTGCTCCCGGGTCATCTTTGATATATCCGGTATCATAAAAATAAACTTTCGGCTGTTTCTTGAGACTCCTCGCGATATTTTTAGCGTAAGGCGTAATGG
>Ga0209211_10003867_pt1 | contig 23875 bp, 27 predicted proteins | sample RifGroA2_FD_183992 | JGI IMG/M metagenome (GOLD analysis project Ga0209211, IMG submission 183992) | Groundwater microbial communities from Rifle, Colorado, USA - Groundwater A2 (SPAdes) (version 2) | ecosystem: Environmental > Aquatic > Deep subsurface > Groundwater | place: Rifle, Colorado...
TTTAATTCGCCTTTATTTTTTTAGATAGAGTATAATTTAAGTAAAGGTCAAGCTTATTAAAAATTATTTAAGTTCATTTGAAAAAAATGACTGCTAAAAAAAGAAAAGTTGCGAAAAGAAAAACCGCTAAAAGGACAGTGAAGAAGGCGAAAAAGAAAACCGTCAAGAGGAGAAAATAAGCGAAGCGCTTATTTTCTCCATCGAATAAAAAAGAATTCCGTTACAAACGGAATTCTTTTTTATTCATACCTTAACGCTTCAATCGGGTTAAGGCGGGACGCTCGTCGGGCGGGGTAGTAGCCGAAAACAATTCCGATAAACGCTGAAACGCCGAAAGCGAGAAAGATTGACGAAGTTGAGATTTTCGTTTGCAGAAGGCCGAAATATTGGATGCCGAACGATATAGACCATCCGAAAATAACGCCAATCAAACCGCCGACAAAAGTCAGCGCGACCGCTTCGGCCAGAAATTGGAGATTGATATCCCGTCTTTTCGCTCCAATGGCTTTGCGGAGGCCTATTTCTCTCGTTCTTTCGGTAACGGTCGTCAGCATCATATTCATAATGCCTATTCCTCCGACTAAAAGGGAAATACCAGCGACCGCGCCGAGGAGAATGGTAAAAGTTTGAGTGATGCTGGAAGCGGTGGCTATAATATCCGCTTGATTGATGACGCTGAAATCGGCCAATTGCGGGTCGGAAATGCGATGGCGTTCCAGCAACAAAGCGGAAATCTGCTCTTGAATTATCGCCATATCTTCGGAGCTTTCCGCTTTAACGCTTATGGTCGTCACGAAATCGTCTCCGGCCAAAAATTTCTGGGCGGTGTTAAGCGGGATGTAGATCAAATCGTCCTGATTGCCGAATCCCGTTCCGCCCTTCTTTTTCGTTATCCCGATTATTTTGAACTGGATATTTTTTATGCGGATTGTTTGGCCGATAGCGTCGGCTCCTTCCCCGAACAAATCGTCGCGCGCCACTGGCCCCAAGACGGCGACTTTGGAAAGTCCGCGGATGTGTTGGTTGGTTATAAACGAGCCGGAATCAATTTCTACATTTCTCACTTCCGGATATGTCGGGACTGTGCCTATGACTGAAGTGTTGGTGTTTTTCCCTTTGCTTGTTACTTGATAACGGTTGGAAACTTCGGAGGCGACGGCCTTGGCCGTTATCACTTCCGCCATTATCGCATCAGAATCTTTTTGCGTAAGCGCGCGAGCGGAACCTCGTCCGGCGCTTACTTGGAAGCCCGGCCCTCTTTGCGTTCCGGGCGTGACCAAAATCAAATTGGAACCGATTGATTGGATGCTTGATTGGATTGAGTTTTGCGCTCCTTGGCCGATTGAAATCATAGCTATCACCGAACTGATGCCGATGACAATGCCAAGAATCGTAAGCCCAGATCTCGCTTTGTTGGCCGAAAGGGCGGTATAAGTTTCTTGAAACAAGTCTGAAATTATCATGTTTTTTTATAATGATTTATAATTCGCCGATTGTGGTTTTTGGTATCGCTTAAAATCTCGCCGTCTCTGATGTGGATAATTCTCTCCGCATGCTCCGCCACATATTGCTCGTGAGTGATAATAATTATTGTGCGGCCATATTCGGCGTGGAGCCTCTGGAAAGTGTCAAGAACTATCTCGCCGGTTTTTGTATCAAGATTACCCGTCGGTTCGTCCGCTAAAACCAAGGTCGGGTTATTGACCAACGCCCGGGCGATGGCGACTCTTTGCGTCATTCCTCCGGAAAGCTGGTTGGAATAATGATTCCAAAATTTATCCGGGAAAGCGGAAGCAATAAGGGCTTGCTTGGCCAATTTTTCGCGTTCTTCTTTTTTAATGTCGGCGTAAACGAGAGGCAAACTGACGTTGCGAAGAACCGTCGCCCTCGGCAGGAGATTGAATGACTGAAACACAAAACCGATTTTTCTCATGCGGATATCAGCCAGTTCATCGTCGGAGAGTTTGGAAATGTCTTGTCCGTCCAGAAAGTATCGGCCGGATGTCGGCGTGTCAAGGCATCCTAAAATATGCATCAAGGTTGATTTGCCCGAACCGGAAGGCCCCATTATCGCCACGAATTCTCCGTTTTCAATTTCAAAGCTGATGTTTTTAAGAACAGGGGATATTATATCTCCGGTTTTGTATGATTTTGCAATGTCTTTAATTTCTATCATATTAACGCGGGATTCTATTTCCGCCTCCGCCTCTGTTGCCCCCGATATTTCCAAAAAGACTTGGCGCTTGTTGGACGCTTTGGCTTGCGGACGAGCCATTTATTGTTCTTGAAACCACTTGGTCTCCCTCTTTCAACCCAGAAATAATTTCAACGAAAGTATCGTTGGAAAGACCGGTTTCAACTATTTGTTGTCTTGGCGGAACGGGAGAAGGAATTCCTTGACCGTTTTTGTTTCGCGGTATCGCTTGGTCAAATATTTCCACGTATTGCGTTTCGCCTTGCGATTTTATGGCGCTAATGGGAACAAGAAGAACATCTTGCGCCGCATCGGTAATGATGGCCGCGCTGGCGCTCATTCCCGGTTTTACTCTATCGTCCTGAATGTCAAAGGCTATTTTTACGTTGTAAGTGACAACACCTTGGGCGACTGTTCCGACAGCGTCAATTTCCGTCACTTTGCCGTCAATGCTCAACCCGTCAACAGCGTCAAACGTCAGCGTCGATTTTTGCCCGACTTTTATTTTGGCGGCGTCTATTTCGTTGAGGGAAATCTCCGCTATTTTTTGTTTGGTGACGAGCGTGGCGATAGCGGTACCAGCAGAAGCCGAATCTCCTTTTTTGGCGTTCACTTTGGCTATTACGCCGCTAAACGGCGCGCGAACATAATGATCGGCCAGGGTTTGTTTCGCAGTGGAGAGCATATCTTCTTTTTGCCGAATATTTATTTTTTTCGCGCGGATGTCAAGATCATCCGGCCCTTTTTTTATTTTTGCGAGCGATAATTCTTTTTCTTCGGTTGACCGTTTGGCGTTTATTATCGCTTCTTTAGAATTTTGAATAGTTCGCTGTATTGAAAGAAGGCTTGAGAGATTATTGTTGGTTTTGACGGTGTTGGCGTTTAAAGTGGAGAGGTGGGTATTGGAAAGCGAATTCGGCTTGAGTTTCCGTTCGGTGAGCTTGTCTTGATAAAATTGGATGAGATTATTGGCGCTTTTTACCGCTTCCGCTATTTCTTTTGTCGTATCGTAAGTTTCGCCGATAAGCGATTCTATGGTATTAACACCGGCGAATCGGCTTGTTGACTTGTAATCGGCGAAATTTTTATCATATGCCGTTCGCGCCGTCTGATACGCCAGCCGGGCGTTTTCTTTATATTGCGACACTTTTTCGTCGTAGGCTTTGACGGCATCCTCGTAATAATCAATGTTCCATTGTCCGCCCGTGCCGAGAGTGCTTTCAAACAGCATCTCCTGAAGACTGGTCATAACACCCGGGAGTTCAAGAAATGCGCCGGCAATGGCGTTGAAGCCGTCTTCATAGGCCTTTTTGAGATCGTCTTCGGCTTTTTGCTTTGATTCTTTTGTTTGCGCCAAAGAATTTTCGGCCTGAAGCAAGGTCAGTTCGTCTGCCGGCTCAAGTAGTTTATCCAATTCAAGTTTGGCGGTTTCTAAACTCGTCTCGGCATCTCTTGCCGTTCGTTCCGCGTCGGTAGAATCAATTATTGCCAAGAGAGTTCCCGCTATAGCTTCTTGTCCCGGCGTTGCGTAAACACCGGTTATTTCTCCGCTCGCTTTCGGCTTTATGTCCGATTGGCCGGAAGCCGCCACCTGGCCGCTTCCGGTAATAGAAACTATAACGGCGCCTTTGCGGACAATTGCCGTCACATATTGAGTTTGGCCGGAGTTTGCGCCGAATTTTTGGTATCCCCAATAACCGGCGTAAGCTATGGCGGCGATGAATATAAGGCTTATTATTTTATGCTTCAAAGCTAAGTTTTTTATTCGGCGAAAAATTTTTTTCATATAGTTTTTTGGGGAATCAATCGGATAAGCCGCGCTTCAATTCGCCCTTGATCGTCGGGAGAACCGATAATCACCACGAAGTCGTCCTCATTAAGGCTGGCCGGAGATATCGTTTCTCTAAATCGCCGGACAACGGTTTTGTCGCTTATCAGCGCCACTTTTTCCGTGCCGTCCGAACTTTCAATAGTAATGGCGGGAAGGCTGATATTGATGATTTTGCCTACGGCTCCGTGCGCAACGGAGAAATCTTTTTGGAAGTCGCCTTTATAAAAAATTCCCTTGCGCTTTTGTTCGCCGAAGGCGCGATGGTAATTATCTCCCCATCGGTTGGAGAAAGACGCTTTTTTATACCCGACAAACACACCGGCTTGAAAAACAAAAAGGATTATAAGCGCCGTTCCCACGCCGCAAAGCGCCTTTGCAAACTTTTTTGACTGGAAAAATTCTTTTAAAGTTGATATTTTCATTTTTTTAAATTAGTTTAATCGAACGGGGCGGCGAAGCAAAATTTTTCGCGCTTTCCGCCGCTAGTTTAAGCGTTCCCATAAAAACGAAAATCAAAGAGAGCAAGATTGTTGATTCTAATAAAGGCGCAGATTCCGCGAGAGAAAGCAAAAATTCTTTCCAGTAGGCGAGAGCGATTCCGCCGTCTGAAAAGATGGCCGAAAGATATTGATAAAATTCGGACTGATAAAATTCTCTGAAAGCGTAAAAACCTGCCGGAACAAGAGCGATGACGGAAACAATGGCCGTGATTCCCGAAAGAGCGAATTGTATTCGGGCGATTCGCCTTTTCTCGCGCCCAATCCTTGTTAATATGTCGCGGTAAAGATTTTCCGGAGGTTCAATATTTTCCATCATACTTACTTATACGAGAGAAATATGTTTTTTGGTTCGTTTAATATTTTTTTCAACAAAGCTATGGCTCGGCGGTGGCGGCTTTTGATGGTGTTAAGAGGTCGGCCTAAAATTCGCCCTATTTTTTTAAAAGTCAGGTTATTTTCATAACGCAAGGAAATAATTTCACGCTCTGCCGGAGAAAGCCTGTCCAGCAGTCCGCCGATAAATTTTTTGTCTTCAGCTTGACCGGCTATTTTGTCGGGCAAAGGCGCAGGGTCGGCCAAAAAATCCGTTATTAAATTCTTTCCTTCATTTGTTTCAAAGTCGGAAAAAACAAAATTTTTTCTCTTTCGCATCCAGTCTATGGCGGTGTTTTTCGCTATCGCCAACAGCCATGTTTTAAATTCTTGATTCGGGTCGTATCGCTTGATATTTTTCCAGACTTTCACGAAAGTTTCTTGGGAAATGTCTTCGGCGGCTGGCGCGTTTCCGGTTAAGCGATAGGCGAAATTATAGACGAGTTTCAAGCGCCGTCCGATAATGATATTCAAAGCGGTTTCATCGCCATTTAAGTAATCACAAACCAGTTGTTTGTCAGTTTTTTCCATTGTATTTTACAAACCCAAGGCGCTTAAAAAAGTTTCCAGCTCTTTGCCTTTTATTTCCCGGTATTTGTTGGGTTTCAAATCTTTGAGGCCGATATTCATTATTCGGATTCTCTGGAGGTCTTTTACAACGAAACCAAGTGCGTCGCACATTCTCCTTATCTGGTGTTTTTTGCCCTCGGTGAGAATAATACTGAATTCATCGGCTCCGGTTTGCCTCGCTTGGCAGGGCTTGGTGACAAAGTCGCCCAAGTCCAGGCCGAAGGATAATTTGTTCAGGAAAAATCCGTTTATTTTTTTGTCCACCCGGACCATATATTCTTTTTCGCGGTTCATTTCCGGACCCAACAGCTTTCCGGTTATTCTTCCGTCATTGGTGAGAATTATCAGCCCGCGCGAAGACTTGTCCAGCCGTCCGACGGGGAAAATGGTCTTGTCTTTTATCGGGAAAATTTCTCGTATTTCATATTGGCCGTCTTCAGGGTTATGGGTAACGATTTCGGCCGGTTTGTGATAGGCGTAGTATTTCAGCTTGCTTGTCCTGTCTTTGACCGATGGGGATAGCTCCACTTTGTCGTTTTCGGAAACCTTGTCGCCTAAAACGGCGGTTTGTCCATTTATTTTCACCAGTCCGGTCTTGATAAGCCCGTCAGCCTCTCTCCGGCTGCAGTAATTTTGCGAGCTTAAATATTTGTTTATCCTTATCGGGTAATTCGCGTCCATTTGTTTGATTATATAGATTGCAGTTTACATATCAAATTGGCGGTGTATAATGAGTTTAACATTAAAAGTCGGTTTAAAGTTTAAAATAATTATTAAATAATAAAAATATGGAAGAAAAAAAATCATCAAAAGGGCTTATTATCGGCATAATAGTCGTTGTTATTATCGGCATATTTGTTTGGAGGTATTTTTCCGGCAGAAACACCACCAATGATCAAGTTGGCGGAGAACAAAGCGAACAAGTAGCCGGTATGGAAGACTCAATTTTTGTGGCCAATCAAAAGCCGGGACGATTCGTCAATGTTGGACGGGCAACTCTAAGCAAAAAAGGATATGTCGCCATTCATCAGGAAGAAGCGGGCGCGCCAGGCGCGATTATCGGTTTCAGCAGTTTTTTAAACGCGGTTGAATCCAAAAACTTTTCTGTCACCTTAAACAGAAAGAGTGTGGCTGGAGAAAGTTTTTACGCTATGATCCATTGGGATAACAATAACGGAGCTTTCAATCCTTCGGAAGATGTGGCGGCGACAGATAAGGACGGCAATATCGTTATGGCAAAGTTTATGATAAGCGAATCAGCCAGCGAACCGATAGAATACAAACTGTAATCTTGAATTAATCCGCGCAAAACAAAAAAGTCCCGCTCTTGAGCGGGACTTTTTTGTTTTGTTTTAATATGTTAAAGTTAAGTTTATGAAAAAACCAACAACCATTTTGTCGGACGAACATAAGAATATCCTGTTCGTCATCAGTAGGGTTTTAAAAGAGTGCGGCAATATTGATTCCGGCGGGGAATTGGATAAAGTATTTTTCCAAAAGTCTGTTGATTTCATCAGGAATTACGCCGACAAGTTTCATCATAGCAAAGAGGAGGATATTTTATTCGTGGAATTAAACAAAGACGGTGTTTTGGAACACTGCAATCCTATCGGCCAAATGCTTCACGAGCATAGCTTAGGCCGGGGATTCGTCAAAGGATTAAGCGAGGCCGTTGAAAAAAGCGACAAAGCGGAAGCCGTTAAAAACGCCCGAGGGTATTGCGAACTTTTAGAGGAACATATTTTCAAAGAAGACAATATTTTGTATCCTATGGCCGACGAAGCCTTGAAAGAGGACGCTCAAAAATCAATCGCCGAAAAATTCGCCCAAGTCGCCGAATTGGAGTTTGAGGAGAAAGATTGGGAGTAATTAGTTTTTGTTCTATGGACATTCTTTCCCAACCTATTTTAAACAGCATCATCGCCACACGCTCATTGACTGGTTTTTAATTATTGATAGAATAATGGCAATATGAGAAATAACCTAAAGCCATACACATTTCGCGTAATTGTTGAACCGGACAGGCCAAAAGGTTATCACGGTTTTGTTCCTATTCTTAAAGGGCTTCATACTTGCGGCGATACAATAAAAGAAGTTAAACAAAATCTTAAAGAAGCTATTATTTGTCATGTTCAAGGGCTTATAAAAGACAGAGAGAGTATTCCCCGAGAAGAAGATGCTTTTGAGTTTATCCAAACTTTTTCAGAAAAAGAATTGGTTGCAAACGGTTGATTTTTTATGCCAAGATTGCCAATTGTAAAAACAAGAGAACTTATCAGAGTTTTAACAAGACTTGGATTTTTTGAGTATCACCGAGTCGGAAGTCATGCTCAATTTAAACATTCCGATGGCCGCAGAGTAACCGTACCTATCCATTACGGAAAAGATTTAAAAAGTGGCACTTTGCGCGGAATTTTAAGCGATATTGATATAAATGTAGAAGAATTTATTTTAATTTTAAAAAATAAAATGTAAGCGTTGACAATAAACGGGGGGGTATAATTTTAACAAATAAAGGTTTAAAATTATCAAGTTTATAAATTAATCATAAAATATGAAAAAAATAATCATTGGAATAGCAGTCATCATTTTGATAGTCGTCGGTATTTCTTATTTCGGCAAAGATTCTAGCCAGCCAAGCGTCAAAGAATCTATTAAGATAGGGGTGATTTTGCCATTGACGGGTGATGTGGCTTTCATTGGCGAGGCGGCGAAAAACTCGGCCGCTTTAGCCAAAGAAAGTTTTGGAAAGACAAAAAATACTTATGAATTGGTTTTTGAAGACGACCAAGCCGACAGCAAAAAAACGGTTTCAGCTTTCAGAAAATTGGTTGATATTAACAAGATAAGAGCTGTCGGCACCGGTTTTGCCGGTCCGGGAAACGCTGTCGCCTCGCTAGCCGAACAAGAGAAAATAATTCATTTTTCAATTGCTTCCGATTTGAATATCGCCAAAGATAAACTGTTTGTCTTTAATCATTGGATTAAACCGGAAAACGAGGCTGGAGTGTATATAAAAGAAGCTAAAAAACAAGGATTAAAAAAAATCGCTATGATTGCCACTAATCAGCAAGGAATTATCGCGATTAGAGACGCTTTAATTAAAGAAGATCCGACTATTTTTTATTTTGAAAGATGAACTTTTTAATCCTCAAGAAAAAGATTTCAGAACAGCTGTCATAAAGGCAAAAAATGAAGGCGCGGACGCTTTTATTATGATGCTTTTACCTGGTCAATTAACCTCATTAGTTAAACAAATTAAAGACCTGAATATCAATGTTCCTTTAACTTCGGTTGAGAGTTTTGAGTATGATTTGGAAGCTGTTCCTATGCTTGAAGGCCAGTGGTATGTTACATCAGCCGACCCGTCGGAAGAATTCACCGCAAATTATAAAGAAAAATATAATGGTTTACCCCAGCCCGGTTCGGCTTACGCTTATGATGTGATTCGTATATTGATAACCGCTTTTGAAAAAGAGAAGACCAACGAAGGTGTCGCCAAATTTATTTCTGAAATAAAGGACTTTATTGGCGTAACAGGCTCGTTGTCAGTAGATAGCGATGGAAACATAAATAGCAAAGCCGTGATTAAAAAGATTATAAACGGGAAATTCGTGGAAGTTAAATAAAAACAGTTACGAAAATAAAAAACAGTCTCACTACAAGGGGACTGTTTTTTGTTGAGAAAGATCGCCGAAAAAGATATAATTTCCAAATGGACATTCTTCCCCAACTTGTTTTAAACAGCATCATCGCCGGAGCGATTTACGCCATGGTGGCGCTTGGCTTCAATCTTATTTACGGCGCGACCAAATTCTTCAATCTGACCCATGGCGTAATCGCCGTCATCGGCGCTTACGCTTTCTTGTTTTTCGGCAAGACGCTTGGTCTGAATTTGTTTTTAAGCGTTTTCATCGGCGTCGCTACGGCGGCGATTGCCGGTTATGGGCTGGACAAGCTGATATATCTTCCTCTTAGAAAAAGAAAAGCGTCCAATATGGCGCTTCTTATCGCGTCGCTTGGCGCTTTCACCGCCCTACAGGCGGTTATCGCCATATTGTTTACCAGCCAATTCCAGACCCTTTGGCGGAATTATTCAACCCAAAAAATATACGAAATTTACGGCGGAGTGATAACCCAGACCCAGCTTATCATTTTAATATCGGGAATTTTGATAACGGCCGCGCTGGTTCTTTCTTTGAAATATACTTTATTCGGGAAAATGGTGAGAGCGGTAAGCGACGATGAGGAAGCGGCAAAAATTATCGGCATAAACACAAATAAGATAATCAGTCGGGTTTTTATCATCGGCTCGGCCATTGCCGGGCTGGCCGGTATTTTAATAGGTTTTGACACGGGCATTGAGCCGACTATGGGAATGAGCTTGTTGCTTAAAGGCGTCATTGTTTCTGTCATCGGCGGAGTCGGCAATATTTACGGTGGATTTCTCGGCGCTTTCTTGCTCGGCTTCGCGGAAAATTTCGGCATTTGGAAAATATCGGGAGAGTGGAAAGACGCGATAGCTTTTGCGTTGCTTATTATTTTTCTATTATTCCGCCCGCGAGGTATTATGAAAAAGTAATAATATTTTTTAGATTTTAGATTTTATTTTTAATTTTGAAACATGGAATATCTGATTCATCTCGCCATTTTGTTCGCCATTTACGGCATTTTGGGATTAAGCCTTAATCTCGTTGTCGGTTATACCGGCTTGTTGTCCGTTACTCACGCCGCTTTTTACGGCATCGGGGCCTACGCGACGGCAATACTCCTTACTTCATTAGGAGTAAACTTTTTCGTATCCGTCCTCGCGGCGATAATTGTCTCAGCCGTCATCGCCTTTCTTATCGGGCTTATTTTGAGCAAATTTGACGACGATTATTACGCTTTGGCGTCGTTCGGTTTTAACATCATAATTTTCTCGGTGTTTCTTAATTGGCGGGAGCTGACAAGGGGACCGCTCGGCATACCGGGTATAGGCAAACCTTCGTTTGGAATTTCTAATTTCCAATTTCTAATTTCCAACAACTTGGAATTTCTAATTCTTGCCCTTTTGTTTTTGGGACTGATTTATTTTATTTCCCGTTTTATAGTCAAGTCTTCCTTCGGCAGGATATTGAAGGCCATAAGGGAAGACGAGAAAGCCATTCAAATTTTTGGTTACCACACGCTCTATTACAAACTGGCGATTTTCGTTATCAGCGCGGCTATGGCTTCGGTCGCCGGTTCGCTTTTCGCTTCTTACATCACCTTTATTGACCCGTCGTCATTTTGGCTTATGGAGTCAATATTCATTTTAGCCATTGTCATCTTGGGCGGACTTTCCAACCTAAAAGGCTCTCTTTTAGGCGCTTTATTTTTGATACTTCTGCCGGAGGCTTTGCGTTTCGTGGGAATGCCCAACGATATCGCCGCTCAAATGCGGCAGGTTATCTATGGTGCGATATTAATTTTGCTGATGCTGTATCGCCCGCAGGGGTTAGCGGGGGAGTATAAATTATGAAAATTCTCCAAACAAAAAATCTGACGAAACGGTTTGACGGCGTGAAAGCGGTGGATGGTTTTTCTATTGATATAGAAAAAGGGAAAATCACGGGAATTATCGGTCCCAACGGTTCGGGCAAAACCACATTGGTCAATTTGTTAAGCGGGATGGTTGGCATTGACGGCGGAATTGTTATCGTGGATGACGCTTTGAAACTGTCCAATATCAAGCCTTACGATATTTTATCTTACGGCATCACCCGCACATTCCAAGAAGCGCGGCTTTTTAATCAGATGACGGTTTTGGACAATGTATTGGCGGTTCTTACCGAGAGAAATGTTTTCGGCGCGCTTTTTGAAAAGCATAACGATTATCATCTCGGCAAAGCGAAAGAAGCGCTGGAAAAAGTCAGTCTTTGGGAAAAGAGGAACGAGCTGGCGGCCAATCTTTCTTACGGCCAAAGAAAACTGCTGGAAATCGCTCGCGCCATTTCCACGCAGGCGGAAATATATCTTTTGGACGAGCCGTTCGCCGGACTTTTTCCGGAAATAATAAAGACGGTTTCCGTTATTATTAAAAATTTAAAACAAGAAGGCAAAACCGTGATTTTGATTGAGCACAATATGGAGATTATCCGCGAACTTTGCGACTACGCGATAGTGATGGACAGCGGTAAATTGCTGGCCGAAGGCAAACCGGAAGAAGTTTTAAGAAAAAAAGAAGTGGTGGAAGCGTATTTGGGGGAGTAAGTTAAATTTGTGGTTTGCTAAACCATATATTTGACTTAATTTGTGGTTTAGTATATCATAAACAGTATGAATTACCAAAGAAAACAGGATATACAAAGCAATCTTTACCCGGGCAGGGTATTGATTATTTATGGCCCCAGAAGAGTGGGAAAGACCACGCTTCTTCAGTCATATCTAAACGCTCGCGGTGACAAAAAGATTTTTTCCGCTACGGGAGACGATATTGTTGTTCGCGAACTTTTTTTATCTGAAAACAGGGCGCGTATTTTGGATTTCGCCGCTCCTTATGAAATAATTGCCATTGACGAGGCGCAGAATGTTAAGAATATCGGCATAGGGACAAAAATGATTATTGATGCGTTTCCTGAAAAAATTTTAATCCTCACAGGATCGTCGTCTTTTGATTTGTCTCGCGAGATAGGGGAACCTCTTACCGGCAGACATTTTACCCTGACTCTTTTGCCGTTCGCGCAAATTGAAATGAATGCGAGCAAGTTTGAACTTAACAACGCATTGGAGGATTTTTTAATTTACGGCTCGTATCCGGAGGTTTTAAGCGCGCCCACTAAGGCGATGAGGGCAAAAATTTTAACGGAATTGATTTCATCGTATCTTTTTAAAGATATTCTGGCTTTGGACAAAATAAAGTCTCCAGATTTGCTTCTGGACATCGCCAGATGCCTTGCTTTCCAAGTGGGCGGCGAAGTGTCTTTTAATGAAATAGCGAAAATCGTCAAAAGCGACGTAAAAACCGTCCAAAGATACATAGACGTGCTTGAAAAAATGTTTGTGATAAAGAAAGTCAGGGGATTCAGCAAGAATCTTAGAAACGAGATTTCCAAGAAATCAAAATTTTATTTTTATGACAACGGGGTGAGGAACGCCGTTATTTCTCAGTTTAACGAGCTGGATTCCAGGGACGATGTCGGTCGGTTATGGGAAAACTTTATTTTTACGGAGTTGATGAAAAAAAGCGGGATAGAACAAACGCCGGACACTTTTTATTTTTGGCGCGCTTATACCGGACAAGAAATTGACATCATCAAGGAAAGCGCCGGGACACTTTTTGCCATTGAATGCAAGTGGTCAAAGGAAACAGCGATGGCGCCGTCTTTGTGGAAAGAAAATTACAAAAATTCAAAATTTGAAATAATAAATAAAAACAATTATCTTGAATATTTTTTGAAGAGTAAAAAATAAGCGCGGACAGAAAAAAGAAGTGGCGGAAGCTTATTTGGGGGAGTAGACAATCAGTATGATTTTGCGATCGTATCCTATTTTTTAGACGATATTCCCCATAAAGCTTTAAATAATCCCATCATTGATTCGGAAAAACCTCTGTCTTCCACGACAAAACCGAAGTTTCCTTTTTTGGTTGAAATGGTCGCCACTTTTGACCCGTAGATAATAATAGTATCCGGTATGTAAATATATTCTGGAGCATATCTGATTTCTCTTAAAGAATTTTCGATATCTTGATAGTTTTTGCTGGTGATTTCCGTTTCTCTCATTCTTATGCTTACCGACTTTATTCCCAGTTGGATTCTCCTCTTTATCCAATTGTCTAAAAATTCCTTACCCGTTATTCCTTCAAGTTCTTTTGCGGAGCCGATATAATAATATTCTTTCGGTTTAGTCTTTAACACATCTTCGTATATGTTGTGAATGCTTTTTTGACCGGAATAATATTTAACAACTCTTTTTTCTTTGTCGGTATTGTAAAAAGAATTTAGTTTCGGCACTAATGATTTTGTTAAAGATAATTGTTCCTCCGCTTGTTTCGCCAATATTTCCGGCGGTTCCGCAGTATAGAGCAATTTTTTGGCGCGGGGAATTATTGAAATAAGACCTTTTTTCACTAATTCATCCAAAATAAGGTAGCAGGTAGGCCTTTTGATACCTGATTTATGGGCTATACCCATAACGGAAAAAGAGCCTAATTCCAATGCGGTTACATATAATTTGGCTTCTTTTTCGGTCAAGCCGAGCTTTTTAAGTTGGGTTTCTGTTTCCATAATATCCGCATTATATTCCTAATTTATAAAATGTCAACTATCCTGACAACAAGTCACTAATGGATATATGTGGCTTAAAACAACACAATTTAACTTTACCAAAGTTAGCATTATTGACTTTTTACATTAGGGGTGTAATATTAAGTTCATAAGTTGTTAACTTTATAAATTTATATGAAAACAAAAAATATTTTTCTGACCGTTTTTATCGTTGTTATTATTGGATTTGCATTTTGGTTATTAGCCGGCAAGTCAAAGCCGTCAGATAACTTTCCTGTAAAAATAGGAGCGAGCGAGGCGTTGACGGGCAAATTCGCTTCTTTGGGAGAGCCTCGGGCCAAAGCAATGAGGATGGCGGTCGATGAGATAAATAATAATGGAGGCATAAATGGCAAAAAACTAGAACTTGTCATAGAGGATAATCAAGGCGAGGCTAAAGTTGCCGCTACTAACGCTTCAAAATTGTTAAATATTGACAATGTTGATGTTGTCGTAACGGGCTTTACGCACATAACTAACGCAATCAAAAGTCTGGCAGCGGAAAAAAATAAAATAATGTTTTACGCTTCCACAGTAAGAGATATTGCCGAGAGCAGTAAGTTGTTTTTTAGAGATTATTGGGACGCTATTGATAGCGGCAATGCCCTGGCAAAAGTTATTGGTAATGACGGCTATAAAAAAGTCGCTTTTTTAAGCGAAATAAGCGATCAGTGCAATCAAATAGGGCAGACTATAAAAGAAGACGGGCAAAAATACGGTTTTGAAGTTATTGTGACCGAATTATATAACGCAACAGACTTAGACTTAAGAACCAACCTTACAAAAATAAAAGCTTCAAAACCGGAAGCAATCGTGGCTTGCAGTTATAGGCATGAAAATATTTTAATGAGGCAGATAAATGAACTTGGTATGCTAGGAATTAAAACATACCACCTCGTGGCTCCGTTTATCGCTTCTTCTGATACCAAAGAAAACAGAGAACTTTTTGAGAAAAATGGCGCTGTAAGCACTTGGTATGGTGTGGCTGAAGCGGGCATAGGCGACAAACAAAAAGAATTTATAGAAAAATATCAAAATAGATACGGCGTTAAACCGACAAGCGAAGCCATATATGTCTATGATGATGTGTATATATTGGCGGAATCGTTGAGAAAATGTGACAAGGTCAGCAAGGTCAGAGATTCTAATTGCATTGCCGACAATTTGCTTAAAACGGACTTTGACGGCATAGGCGGGAAGTTAAGTTTTGACAAGAATGGCGTTTCAACCAGAAAAGTGACGATGATTAAAATAGTAAATGGATTGTGGACGGAAATGCCGTTTGAGTAAAATTACGGCATTGAAAGTTCTTTAAAAATTTAATTTTTTGTTTTTTTCTTCAAAACTTCAAGAAAGGAGTTGATTTAAATGGCTATGAACAAAAAAGTTTTGTTATGCGCGCCGGTAGTGTTTCTTGGCAATTCCAGTTTCATCAATTATCAGGACGCATCCGGAGCGGAAAATCTCGGCCTTGAATATATCGGAGGAGCCTTAAAAAGCCTCGGGGCTGATGTAAAAATTGCCACCTTTTCTTCCGAAGTTGATTTGGCAGGTATTGTGGAGAATGTTAAGCCGGACTTTGTCGGTTTTACTTCGCTTACCTATCAATCACCGTTGGTGGCTAAAGCAATAAAGGTGATTAAAGAGGAATTTCCTGAGATTATTGTAATCGCGGGAGGTGATCATGCGTCAGCGAGGCCGGAAGATTTTTTGAAAGCCGGAGCTGATTATGTGATTAAAGGAGAAGGAGAAAGAGCCATTAGGGAAATATATAATGGCGAAATTGATAAAGATAAAAAAATTATTGAATGTCACTTGCTTTCTGTCGATGAGCTTAACAACACTTTTCCCTTAAGGGTGAAAGATTGGGGAATAAAGAAGAATTTAAGGCCTATTTGGTCTACGCTTTTTGAAAAATATGGTGTCGTTTATTTTTTGATTGGCGGCAGAGGATGCGGTCGGAATTGCGACTTTTGCAATTCAGGCGAGATGTGGAAAAGGAAAATAAGGCCGAGATCAATGGACAGTCTGGAAAGCGAACTTATATCAATAAGTTCGCTTAGCGATGCCAGCGGAATAAGTTTTGTGGATTTGGATTTTTTTGTTTCTATTTCTCACACTGAATCGGTAATTAATTCAATAATCAAACTAAAAAAGCTCAATAAAATTCCGAATGATCTGAAGTTCGCATGTCTTGGCTCTTTTCCTCCTTTGGAAAAGTCCGAAAAAATTTTTACCAGGATGTTTGAGGCGGGTTTTGTGGAGATATCTTTTGGAATTGAAGTTGTTGAGGAAAAACAAAGATTACTGCTAAATAAAGGAAAAAGTAATTGGATGAGCATTGTGGAACTTGCCGCAAACTCCGGCATAGCCACGAGGGCTTTCTTGATGTTGGGGCATCCGAATCAAGATGCGGTTTATTATCAAAAATTTCTTCAAGTTATAAGCTCAAAGAAATTTGTAGAAATATTTGATACCATCAGACTGTCTTTATGCACTCCTTTGCCGGGCACGAGACTTTGGAACACTGCAAAGGAGAAAGAATTGTTTTTGCCAAACTTTGATCCTGACAATATTGAGCATTATAGTCGGCTCACGACAGATGAGCAGATTATAAAATCAGAAGTGGAGTTGGAGGAGATAAGAAAAACAGCGATTAAGAACTTTTATTTTTCTGAATATTATTTGAATTGCGAAAGGACAAAAAAATTCCCCTGGATTAAAAAAGCCCGCGAAGCGATGATGAGGGTTATAAACGAGGTTTAAATTATTGATTGGATAAATGGCCCATCGCGCGCGGTGGGCCATTTTTATTTTTTATGATAAAATCAAATTAAATGCCAAAAGAAATCCTGCTTCAACTTAAAAATGTTCATGTTCACTATGGCGGGGTAAAAGCTCTGGATGGCGTTGATATTGCGTAAAATTGATATAGTTTTTTGATTGTGATAACATTTAAATATGATTAAATTAAATTTACAACTGCCGGTGTCCGTTTTTAAAGAAGGTAAACATTTTATCGCCTATACGCCGGTTTTGGATTTATCAACTTCCGGTAAAAATTACGAAGAGGTTAAAAAAAGATTTAAAGAATCCGTAAATATTTTTTTTGAAGAATTGGTTAAAAAGGGGACAATGGATGAGGTTTTAGAAAGTTTAGGCTGGCAAAAAATAAAAAAGCGATGGTCGCCACCTTCTTTGGTTTCCCAAGAATCGCAGATGTTTCAATTCGCGGTCAGCTAATTATATGCCGAAACTGAAGCCTATTTCGTGGAAAAAGTTTGAAAGTTTTTTATTTTATGTCGGTTGTCATTATGAAAGAAAAAAAGGCGATCATAGGATTTACGGACGCAGTGATTTAAAAAGACCGGTAGTTTTCCCCGAAGACAAAGAAATTCCGGTTTTCATAATCCGCAATAATTTAAGGGTGCTAGGAATTAGCCATAATGAATTTCTAAACATTCTTGAAAAACTTTAACCAATGCCAAAAGAAATCCTGCTTCAGCTTAAAAATGTTCATGTTCACTATGGCGGGGTAAAAGCTCTGGATGGCGTTGATATTGCCATTGATGAAGGCGAGATAGTGGCGCTGATGGGACCGAACGGGGCGGGGAAATCCACCATACTAAAAGCCATTTTCGGCTTGGCGCCGATTTACTCCGGTTCTATTTTGTGGCACGAAAAAGCGGTAACGCCATTGTCTTACGAAATGGCGCGGATGGGAATAGTTTTCATTCCCCAAGGCAGAAGGGTGTTTGCCCACCTTACCGTGATGGAAAATTTAGAACTGGGAGGTTTTGCCGTAAAGGATAAGAATGAATTGAAAAGAAGGATTGAAGAGGTTGTTGAAATGTTTCCGGACTTGAAAGCGAAAATTAAGACTAAAGCGGGAACTCTTTCCGGCGGCCAACAGCAAATGCTAGCGTTGGCCAGAGGACTTATGGCCGATCCTAAAATATTACTGCTGGACGAGCCGTCCCTCGGACTAGCGCCCAAACTCGTCAAAGAAGTTTTTGCGAAAATCAAAGAGATAAACGAAAAACACAAAACGGCGATCATGGTGGCGGAGCATAACATAAAATCACTGCTTAATATCGCCCACAGGGCTTATTTGCTGGACAAAGGCAAAGTTATTTTTAACGGCGACGGCAAAGAGATAATCGGAGAAAAAGCCATCCAGAAATTTTTCTTGAATACGGAAATTTAAATTTCCAAAAAGCCGATTTTTGAGCGGACTTCGGCCATTGTTTGAGAGGCGATGGTTTTGGCTTTTTCGGCGCCGTCTCGCAAAACTTTTTTAATGTAATTGGGATTGGCGGACAATTCTTTGTATTTTTTCTGGATAGGGGACAGACCTTCAATTATTATTTCCGCCAGATCGTTTTTAAAAACGGAGTAATTTTTTCCGTCATATTCTTTTTCTAATTCAGTAATCGTTTTACGCGAAAACAGGCTGTAAATAGTCAGCAGGTTGGATATGGCCGGTTTGTTTTCCATATCGTATTTTATCTCGCTGGCGGAATCAGTTACAGCGGCTTTTATTTTTTCTCTTATCGTTTCCAGCGAGTCCAGCAAGGCGATATAATTTTTGGGATTTTCCGCCGATTTGGACATCTTTTTTGACGGGTCGTCCAAGCCCATTATTCTTTTCCCTTCTTTGTTTAGGAAAGGCTCGGGAATGGCGAAGGTTTCGCCAAAAGTGGAATTGAATTTTCTGGCAATCGTTCTTGTTAATTCTATGTGCTGAAGCTGATCTTCGCCGACGGGAACAATGTTTGTGTGATAAAGCAGAATATCGGCCGCCATAAGCGTCGGATAATTAAGCAACCCCGCCAAAACACTTTTTTGTTTTTGAGATTTGTCTTTGAATTGGGTCATTCTTTCCAGTTCGCCGACCGGAGTTATTGTGGAGAGAATCCAGTTAAGTTCGCTATGCTCGGAAACGCTGGATTGAACAAAGATAATTGATTTTTCCGGATCAAGTCCAAGCGCCAAATAAAGAGTGAAAACTTCTATAATTTTTGAACGCAATCTTGCCGGATCTTGCGGAGTGGTGATGGCATGCTCGTCCACCACGCAAAATATATTTTGGTATTCTCCGGTGTTTTGCATTTCCACCCATTGCTTGATGGCACCAAGGTAATTTCCTATATGGATATTGCCCGACGGCGCCGTTCCGCTAAATATTATTTTTTTCTTGTTTGGCATTTAATTTATTTTACCACTCCTTGATTGTTTTTACACCTCTATTATAACCGTAAGCACCATCGGCCTTCTGTGAGTTTTTTGAAACAAAAACTTGCCGACTCGTTCGCGCAAATTTTCTTTGACATAATCCACGTTGATCGGGTGCATTTTACCGGTGGCTTCCTCCACTACTTTTCTGATTAAAAATCTAGTCTGTTTGAGCAAGTCTTGGGATTCTTTCAGGTAAATAAAACCTCTGGAAATTATGTCCGGAGAATTTTTGACTTTGCCGGTTTGCGAATCTATGACCGTGATCATCACGAATATTCCGTCTTGGGAAAGCATCTGTCTGTCGCGCAAAACCACTTCTTTGACGTCGCCTACACCCAGCCCGTCCACCATTACGTAATTTGAAGGTACGCTTTCCTTTAGCATAAGCAGTTTTTCCTCGCTAGCTTCTATAATGGCGCCGTTGTTTATCGGAATAACGATATTTTCCTTAGGTATTCCGACCGATTCCGCCAGATCGGCATTCGTTTTGAGCATAAAGTAGTATCCGTGGACAGGCATAAAATATTTCGGCTTGATCATTTTCATCATCAGCTTCAAGTCTTCCTGGCAACCATGCCCTGAGGCGTGCACATCAGCTACACGGTAGTGAATAATTTTCGCTCCTTGTCTGGCGAGATTGTCTTTCAAATTTTGGATGCTTTTTTCATTGCCGGGAATTATTGACGAAGAAAGTATGACGGTGTCGTCTTTTTGAATTTTTATGTATTTGTGTTTTCTGTTGGCTATTCTCATCATTGTGGCATTTTCTTCTCCTTGCGAACCAGTGCCCAAAACCATTATTTTAGACGGCGGATAGTCGTTTATCCTTTCGGCCGGAATAATCACTTCTTTTTTGGGTTTAAAGAAACCGAGCTCTTTGGCTATTTCAAGATTAGCTTTAAGGCTGTATCCGTCCACCACCACCTTTCGGTCGTGTTTTTCGGCTATTTTTACCATTTCAATGACCCTCTCAATCAAAGAGGAAAACATACCGATAATAACTCGGCTTTTTGATTCCACTATTATTTTTTCCAGATTTCTGTGGACGACTTTTTCGGGGATGGAAAAGCCGGGCGTTTCAGCATTAGTGCTTTCCAGCATCAACAAGAGATTATTTTCCTTGCCCAGTTCTATGAATTGGCTTACGCCGGAGGGATTTCCGTCTTGGTCAAGCTCTATCTTGAAGTCGCCAGGATAAATCACATTTCCTTGCGGGGTTTCAAATATCGTTCCTATTGCGTCCGGTATCGTGTGAGTTATGTCAAAGAAACGGATTTTCATTTGTCCGAAAGTAAGACTTTTAGTTGAGTCTATCTCTTCTATTTTAAGTTTTGGAGAATGAGGAAATTCTTCCTGTCTTTTTAAAATCAAGGCTTTGGTAAGCCGCGTGGTGTAGATTGTCGGAAACCCCAGTTTGTCTATGAGGTAAGGGATGGCCCCGACATGGTCAAGGTGTCCGTGGCTGATGATCAGCCCTTTTATGCGATTTTTATTTTTTTCCAAATACGCGGTGTTGGGTATGATGAAATCAATACCCGGCGTTTCCTCTTCGGGAAATTGAATGCCGGCGTCTATAACGATAATTTCATTGCCGTACTCAACGACCGTCATATTGCGGCCTATTTCTTCCACTCCGCCGATGGGAATTATCCTGACCGGCATCTTCTTTTCTTTTATTTGTTTTTCCATAAATGGTTAATTAATAATAAAATTAGTTTAATTGTTCGTTCCGAACTATTGCCCTCGAGAGGACTTGATTTTCTTTTGGAAAATCCCGGGGAATGACATTGGGTCATTCCCTTCAAGTCCTCTTATTTTAATTGTTCGTTCCGAACTATTGCCCTCGAGAGGACTTGAACCTCCACGGCCTTGCGGCCACTAGTACCTGAAACTAGCGCGTCTGCCAATTCCGCCACGAGGGCATACGCTTTTCCTATTTTACTTGCCCCGCTTGGCGGGGTTTCGCGAAAATTTTCCAAACTTTGTCCGTCGATTTATACCATTCGTGAATCATGGAAAATCTTTCCGACGGAACTGTGACGCTCTCCATCTCCTCCGTTCCTTTCAGGTTTTTCGGAATCACATAAATGAATTTCGGAGAAAATAAGAAGATCGCCGGTATGTCCTTGGAAACTTCTTCCTGAAACTCTTTGTATTTGTCCGCCCGTTTTGCTTCGTCTTGCGCGCCCCTCGCTTCTTCAAGAAGCTTGTCCGCTTTGATATTCGTGTAAAGGGCGACATTAAGGCCGGGATCGTTTCTTTGGGAAGAATGCCAAAAGGCGAACGGGTCCGGATCCCGGCCGACTATTTCGCCAAACAGCAAAGCGTCGTATTTTCTCGGACGTATAACATTTTGAGTCAAGTCTCCAGTTTCAAATATCTTCACGTCAACTTTTGCCCCGATTTTTTCCCACATTTCTTTGAGAAGATAAGCGGTTTCTTTAAGTTCAGGGGCATCGGAGGTGGAAATGGAAAAGGAAAAGGAAAACAGTTCTTTGCCGATTTTCTTTTCCAAAACTTGTTCGCCAGTATTCATCTTCCAGCCGTTTTTGTCAAGAAGCTCTTTGGCGTCCTCTAAAGAATACGCGTCAGTTTCGCTTTTTGGCAGGGCTCCGAATGTTCCGGTCGGCAACGGAGAAAAAAGTTCCGCGCCATATCCTTTCAGCACCTCGTCTATTATTTTTTTCCGGTCAACGGACAGATTCAAAGCTTGGCGGATTTCTTTCTTGGTCAAGACTTTGGCGTTGTTTTGGTTTAAAAAGACGCCGAATATTCTCGGAAGATTAAGAGTTTTGACGCTGTTGCTTGTTTTTATTTTTTCCAACTCTTGGGGTGTTACGGCGTTGATTGTCTCAACTTCGCCTTTTTGGTAAGCGGTCAATAGGTCTTTTTCGGAAGGATAGAATTTCATTATCAATTTTTTGATATTCGGTTTCCCTAGGATAAAATTTTTATTGGAATTAAGTTCGTAAGAGCTGATTATTCCGACGGAATTTCTTTTTATGTCGCTTATTTTATACGGTCCCGACCCGATCGGTTTCGTGTTCATCTCGCTGGAAGCGATTTCGTCGGAAGACATATTTTCCCAGATATGGCCGGGCAATATTCCAATCGTTGTGTTTTCCAAAAACGGAGCATAGGGTTTTTTGAGGGTGAATTTTACGGTTTTGTCGTCTATTTTCTCCGCGGAAACCCCTTCCCAGCCGGCTCTCTTTGGGCTTTTCATAGCCGGGTCTATTATTTTTTCTATAGTAAAAATTATGTCATCGCCGGTAACAGGCGCTCCGTCCTGCCAAAAAATATTCGGTTTAAGAGTGAAGGTGTAGACAAGCCCGTCTTCCGAAATGTCATATTTTTCCGCCATATCGTTAATCAGCCGGCCTCTGTTATCCGGCCTCAATAGTCCGGAATAAGTGAGAGCCACCAAGTCTCTGTCGGCGTCAGAAGACGCTAAGACCGGGTTTATAAACCTCGGCGTGCCGATAATTCCTTCCGTCAGCGTTCCGCCGTAAGCCGGCGTCTCTGCCATATATAGGTCGCTTATTTTCCAAATTATAGCTAGAAAAGAAACCAAGAAAGAAACAACCAAAGCGAGAAAAACCAGCTTCTCCCAAAGCTTCATATTTCTCAAGACATATATAAATTCTTCCAAACTGGGAAGACGGACGCGTTTCCTCATAAATTGAAATCTGATTTATTTGATGACAAGAGTCGCGATTGTGGATGCGACGAACAAAATGCCAAAAATGATTGTTGAATTAAATAGTATTTTCTCAAAGCCCCTCCTTGTGTGGTAGGAAGTTCCTGTTCCGCCGAAAGACGAACCCAAAGAGCTTCCCCTTTGCTGAAGCAAAACGGAAATAATCAAAACAACGCTTATAAATATCTGAAATATTGAGATAATCGATCCAAGAGCCATTTTTTTGTATTGCTTAAACTATACAGGAAAGAAATTAAAAAGCAAGAAAAGCAAGATGTGAGTTTTGGTTGAACATTACAACACATCAGTAAATTCTTCTGGCGAAACTTTAATTTCTCTGAGAATTTGTCTCAGCAACCCTTTCCCGATGTCTTCATTGCTGTGATGAGGAACTAAAGTAAATCTTCCATCGGGGTGTTTGAAAAATTTATGAGAACCTTTTTGGCGGATTTCATAAAAACCCATTTTATTAAGCGCGCGAATTATGTCTTTGGGTTTTAATGAAGGCAGTCGTTTGTTCATACTGTCACTAGATCAAGCCCTAAAAAATTAGGTTCATACGCAAAAAGTTTTAATCTCCGCCTATATTGGGGATCAATCTGAGCAGTTTCAAGACATAAAGAGATTGCTTCCCTCACTCTTTTTTTAAGCTCCTTAACAGTTTTTGCTTGCGTATAACATCCAGGCAAAGACGGGACAGACGCAACAAAAAAACCATCCTCACCCTGTTCTATAATAACCTTAAATTGTTGCTTTTTCTTATCCATTTTTTAAAGTATAGCCCTTAAAAAATAAAAAAACAAGGGTGCTGAAATAAAAATGAAATTCAGATATAATTCTTACTATGACAAATTCTTGGCATTCATTTTCGTTAGAGAAAACATTTGAGAAACTTGAGAGTTCGGAACGAGGTCTCTCGCTTGACATAGCAAATGAACGTCTTAAGAGATACGGAGCAAACATTCTTCCCGAGGAAAAGCCGCATTCCAAATTGCGGCTCTTTTTAAGCCAGTTCCAAAGTCCGCTCATATATATACTTTTTGCCGCAGGCGCGGTTGTTTTCGCTATGGGCGAAATAATCGACGGCTCGATTATTCTTGCCGTGCTTTTATTCAACGCCATTGTTGGTGTTATTCAGGAGGGCAAAGCTCAAAACACGCTCCTTGCTCTTAAGAAATTTGT
>Ga0209211_10003869_pt1 | contig 23871 bp, 25 predicted proteins | sample RifGroA2_FD_183992 | JGI IMG/M metagenome (GOLD analysis project Ga0209211, IMG submission 183992) | Groundwater microbial communities from Rifle, Colorado, USA - Groundwater A2 (SPAdes) (version 2) | ecosystem: Environmental > Aquatic > Deep subsurface > Groundwater | place: Rifle, Colorado...
TTTTGTTCATCAACATTCTTTAACCTGAACAATACCCTGAACCATCTTACACCAACAGCTGCAGAGTCTGTGACAACATAAGGTAAACTGATTATCTTTTCTTTAAGCATCCTTTTAATTCTATACTCTGCAACGTATCTGGAAATTTTGAGTTTCTTGGCTAGCTCATTCATTGGCATAGCTGCATCCATGTCTAGCTCTCTAAGTATCTTTCTGTCTTTCAAATCAAGTTTAGGAAGGCTTTTTTCATAGTTTGAGATATTTTTTAACATATTTATACTTATTGCCTTAGTTAGTATATAAATCTTGCCGTTTTATTGTAAAAATGAAAGAAGATTTTATATATTTCAAAAACTACTAAATCCTGATAGGGGGAGTAAAATAAACAATTGCAATTACTAAAATGGCAACCACATTAGAAGACCAATTGAAGAAAGAAGGCATCCCTAAAGGATTGTCTAAGAAAGATGAAGATGAGATTTTAGGTAAAGGTAAGAATGCAAAAAACAACTGGCTTCTTGATGGTGCGATTGCTACAGCAGTTGGTGGAGCAGGAACTGCTTTGTATATAGCAGATGCGCCTAATTTGAATTTAATAGATGCAAATTTATCAGGCAATAATTCAATAGATAGCATTACACAAGCAGCTGGCTTTTATGACATCCCGATTAATTTGCCTGCTTATTTAGCTGGTGCTGCGCTTTCAAACAAACTGCAAGGCAAACATTTCACTTCAAAAGATTTGCGAGAAGAAGCAATTGTAGGAACTGCTGTGATGTTTCCGATAAAGTATGCATGGCAGTTGATGAATCAGTACATGCCAATCGTCAAGAATTATGCTTTGAGCATGAGGAATTCTGCTGCTGAGAATCTGGCTAACGCATATCATCTGGTCGCAGATAATGCATTGAGATTAGTTACAAATACTGCTGTTTTCTTGCCAACTCTTGTGGGAATAAATATGGTCGTTGATTATATAGTAAAAAACAAAAAAGTTAAAGGGCTTTACACTTATCTAGCAAATAATTGGTACACTAATGCAAAAAGCGTTTTTTTAAAAGTTGGCTGGATGGTAGCAGCAAATGCATTGTTTGTCCCTGCAGGACTGAATATAGCAGTTGGAGCTGGAATAACATTTGCATACTCTGTGTATAATGCGCTTGCTGGCAAAAGGAAGGAGGAGAAAGATAGGAAAGAGAAACATGAGAAAGAGAAAAATTCTGCTGCATATAATTTGCAGAATGATTATCTGCCAAATAATGCCGGAAACTTATTGCCGCAGGTAGCTTGATAGATTATACTACTAATAGATAGTAAAATTTAAATAGAAGATACGCAATTAATGAGGTTTACAATGACAAGCTACAAAACTATTGATGAATTAGCTGCAAGATATCAAGACGGAAGTACATTAGATGATAATCTCTTTGATACTTTTAAGCCCCTAATCAGAGAAAAACTTTCTAAATTCCCAAAGATAAGGGTATTTGTGCCAGGCTCTGCGCCGATGAGAAATCCTGCATCTTCAGATGTATTGAATGCGCTTTATCTAAGCAATGGCGATGAATTTTATTTTGTAGATCCTGCTTATGATGCTCATGCAAGAGTGATTGAATTAGATCAATTAAGGAAGCTAGGTGAAGTAAGAATTGTCAAGCAGGATGAAAAAGTTTTGCAAGCAAGTGTATATTTTGACGGCAAAGAAAGAACTTTTTATTTTATCTCGCAGGATGCGACATTGCCTTTAGAGGAACTAAGTAGCTATGAATTTTACATGACTGCACGCAGAATCTCAAACGAAGAAGGGATTGATGACTTAACGTCTCCTAAAAATCTTGAGGCAGCAATTGCTAAGCTGGCATCTAACGGATTATATCTGCCAGATAGGGAAATAGGTTTTGGTATCTTAATTCAAGCTGAGATAGGCATGAAACCAGAGGATTTAAGCGATCTTGCAACTATTTTCAAAAATAAGTTACCTGCAGAGTATGGTCTTAGAGAAATCTCTAGGAGAAGAAGCATGGCAGATATGCTTGTAAAAGGAGCAAAAGATGAGGAAGAACCTTATACGAAGATAGAAGTTCCTGGCATAGGGCTGTATGAGAAAATTAGATAACCTCCTTCTAATTTGAAAACAATAACTTTTAAATATAACATAGGTTATGAACGTAATAAAGATAACTGAAAACAATCATTTAATTAAAATAATAATACAGTTAAAATAAAAAAAGGTGTTTACGTTGGGCAAAATCATAGGAATCGTATCTATAAAGGGCGGTGTTGGAAAGACAACTTCTACCTGCAATCTTGCAAGCGCATTAGCCAACCAGTTTGGCAAGAAAGTTTTAGCTGTCGATGGTAATTTCTCTGCCCCAAACTTAGGCATGTATTTGGGGATAAATTGTCCAACTGCAACCTTGCATGATGTTCTCTCAAAAAAATCCTCAATTGCAAATGCAGTCTATGATTCAGGGTTTGGGTTTAAGATTGTGCCAAGCCAGTTGCGTGGACCAGAGAAGATTGCATATTATGATCTGAAGCTTCATCTGGAAAAATTAAGAGCTGATTATGATTACATCTTGATTGACTCTTCTCCAAACTTAAACCATGAGATTCTTGCTACAATGATGGCAAGTGATGAATTATTAGTTGTCAGCACTCCAGACCATCCTACATTAGACGGCACGATGAATGCTGTCAAGATCGCGAAAAGAAAAAAGACGCCTATAACAGGAATTATCTTAAATAAAGTTTATAACAAAGGCTTTGAAGTAAAGATTAATGAGATAGAAACAGCAGCTGACTGCCCTGTTGTTGCATTATTACCGCATGATTTAAAAGTTATGGAAGCACTTTCTAAGACAATGCCTGTGCATCTCTATGCTCCAAATACTGAAGTAATGGTTGAGTTCAACAAATTAGCTGCTTTGATTGCAGGCGAACAATACACTGACCCAAGATTATGGGCAAGATTAAGTGCAACTGTCGGATTAAGAGAAGTTAAGCCTGATGAGAACAGGCAGAGATTATTGCAGGAATTCAGCAATGGGAAGAAATAAGAGATTAAAATATTATCTCTTTTAAGAACAACATTTATTAAAAGACGTTATCACCACTTCTTTCTCTCTTAACAACACCTTTACTCAATTTTTGATAAACAGATTCTGGAACATAACCTGTAATATATACTCTTTCTTCAAAAACAGAAACAGCTACCAATCTTATCCTCCCATTGAACTCATAAACAATAGAGAATGTCTGTGGCGTGCGCGTTTTTTTGTCATCAAAAAACTCTTTTTGTATCTGCTCAATACCTAAACCTATTCTTGAGAAGATGCTGTCTATTCTTGAGGTAAATGCTTCAAGTCCGTCAGTGGATCTATGAGTAGAACTATAGCTAGGAAGTCTGAAATTAGGTGGCTCTATACCTTCTGGAGTCTCATACATCTTTAATCCAATAAAATCTAGGTATCTCACTTCACCATAACTCCATCCATATAATGTAGATATTTGCTCTATGAGCCAGTTTTGGCTAGGGTCTAAAGGCACGACAATCCCATAGTTAGACCTACCTATCAAATCATTGTCAAAACATAATGCCAATGGCTTATAGTCTACTTGCACTCTTTCACGTTCTTCCGTAGACTTGCATGTCTCGAGTTTTGACAGCAGCAAATCTCTGTCACAATCTATCTCTCTAAAAGCTTCCAATATCTTATCTATCACTTTAGTGAATAGCTTATATCCTCTTTTTGGCTCCTTGACTGAAAAATACTCAAATGCGCTAGTAACAGGTGGATTCTTCCTAGTAAATTCTTTATGTTTCCTATTAACTTCTTCAACCGAAAATATTTTAACATCATTTGACCAATGTTCAATAAGAATTAGCTCAAGCAGTGATGCTCTATTTAGCCTAACCATCTTAGTTATGCCATCTCCCTCAAGAAATCTCTGGTTAAACGGTACAACTAAACCAAGAGAATCATTCCAATCTAACCCAGCTATTCTGTCAAGATATGCTTCTTCATAGGATACCATATATCAAGTCGCCTCGTATTACTATAGATAAAAGAATAATTTATCACTTTATAAATTTTTAGACACAAATTAAGGGATGTATAGTCCCGATATCAGTTTACATTGAATTATATACTGTAGTATAGAAATTCTTGGCGTTTCTTTTTAAATAGATTTTTATGAACACTACTGTAGAGCATATACCTAAAACGTAAACCAAAATTGATTCTGCTACAGTTCTTCACTTGGAAAAACCTATAGTACCGATATTGGTTTACATGGTCCGAAATTGGTTTACATTTTTAAGCCTTTTTAAAGCCTCTTTTTGTATGCTTCATTTGGGGTCATATAATCAACCGCTTCGCTTAATCTTTCATTATTGTACCATCCAATAAAATCATCTATAGTTTCAAATCTGTCGTCGAATTCTGTGTCCAAGATATGATGAAACTTCTCAAGCTTGCCATTTGTCTGCGGATGCCTTCTTTTTGAAGGGATAAATAATATTCCTAACTCATCCAGAGCTTCTTGAAATTCATGATTTGCTTTTCCATGTTTATCATATTTGACAGCAATAAACTGCACGCCCCTATCGCTATTCAACATATATGGTGTGAGTTGATGCTTTCCAGTTGTGTGATGCAATACCATTAAAGAATTTCTTGTTGTGGCAGCACCAAATACGCCATAACCCATGATTGTTCTTGAACAATCATCAAGATAGGAGATAAATTCTTGTCCTCTCAATTTTTCTGCTTTAATAGTATGCCAATCTGTGTGCCACATCAGATTTGGAATTGGCCATTCATATCGCTTATATTTTCTAGGCTTTTGTTTCTTAAGATTTGGCTTTTGAAATCCTTCTTTAACTAAAACTTGGCTAATTTTTCGACGAGAAACACTAAAACCTTTCTTTTTTAATATGACATAAAGTTTTCTTGCTCCACATTTGTTTTTCTTCCACTCATCAATAACAAGGTTATAAAATTTAGAATTCAATGGTTCGAGCAATCGTCCAGGTTGATGATCCTTTAAGGCATTGTCTCCCCACTTTTTATAGCTCTTTTCTATTTTCCATAATGCCATCCTGCTTATCTTCATTGCGATAGCTATTCTCTTTTTTGGCATGCGTCTTTTTATTTGTCTTATAATCCACTTACGTTTTTTTCATTTAGTTTATACATAGTTAATCACCTCTTAGAGATATAATGGGGTGTTATTTATAAACCTAAAGAAATGTAAACCAATTACGTGACTAAACAACACAAATTAAGGGATAAAATAAAAAGTTATAAAAACAAAAACTTAATTATAGTAGAATATGGCACTCTTCTGCCCGAAAGACGGCTCGATACTTACAAAAAGAGCAGACAATGAACGTGAATTTGTTGGATGCAGCTGCGGCTATGTAGATAAAGTAATAAAGAAATTTGCTGAGCAGAAGACATTAGATCTTGATAGTGAGCAGCTGAAGGAGATGATGCAGAAATTGTGGGATGCAATTAGTTTTGATGAGAGCTTTATTTCTTCGTTTGAATTTGTCGGCTCAGTGACTAAGACTGGCAAAAACAGCTATGATGTTTACTTTTCAAATGATTTGTACTTTGTCATTCCAAAGCCAAAGTTGCAGAGAGCAATGTTCAACATAATAAAGAAAGAGGAAGTTGATGTTATATCTCAACATATTTCTAATAATAAAGACAAATTCACTATTGAATTTGCTGCGCTTGAACTGAAGAATTCCATTGATTTCAAAAATAAAGAGATATGTGAGAAGCTAAAGATTATTGAGATAATAACTGCAATGGACAAGAATGAAGGCAATCCTGACAGGGATAATGCATACTTCCGAGTTTTGCAAATCTGTTATGTGCTTGTCGCATCAGAAAAGCTTGAGCTTATAGATAAAGGCAATAAGGTATTTTTTAAGTATAGATATGTGCAAAATCAGGAGCCTAGGGCAACTATTAACCTTCCTCCCCATAATTTTTTAGGACTTACTTTTGCAAATAGATTTGGAGAAGATAGCCCTGCGTTAATATTCAAAAAGGAGAACAATTATTTCTTTGTCACAGTGAATAATTTTCGCGGCAATATTCAAATAATTGGTGAAGATGAATTAAAATTAGTAGAGAAGACCATAGATGAGTTTCCAAGAAACACATTCATTGTCGAAAAAATATCTGAGAGGATAGATTTTAAGAATAAAGATCATAAAGCGATTGCATTCTACAGAGAATATGAAGAGCCTGCATACATCACGCAAAGGATAAGATACAGCATCTACATATTGTGCATGCTAGGCAGATTAACAAGAGAGAAAGAAGGCAGGCATTTTGTGTTTCATAAAGTCAAATGACAAATAAAATAAGTGAGAGTAAAAAATATCAAATTATCTGTTTATAATGCCAAGAAGAAATAGTTTTCATTCAGTTTATTGCACGAGATTTTGTAAAATTGTCCAGATAACTCAAATTAGGATTTATTGACTATATAGTAATAAAAAATCATAAATTTTAAATATAGACACTAGTTTTATAGAGTAATTTAAACAGATTGAAACTACAAAAAGTGTGAAAATGATAAATGAATGGACAGATAGAGGCGAATATTTAACTCCTCAAGAACATTGTTATATTGGTAGTTCTGTAGAACAAAATAACTCGAAAAATTACCCTAAATTATATATTCCTTTAGCAGTTCAGAAGGGAGAGGATATATCTGCAATTATTGCAAGAAGAGAACAAGAAAAGACTTTTATGACAGGGTTTTACCTTTGGGTAGATCAAGACGGAAACCAATGTGAAAATAGTGTTAAATGTTTTTTATCTCCTCTTAACCTAAAAACTGGAGAAACTTTAAATGACCCTAAACCTTTAGATGAAAGATTAAGACCAAATCCTAAATTTATAAAAACATTAAAGTTGAGACATTAAATTGCGCAACAATAAAATCCATCTATAAAAAAATGAAATCAGCACTCTATCTGACAGACAGCTACCTACAAGAATTTGACGCAGAAGTAGTTTCAGCAGCAGATGCGCCAAGTGGAAAAGATGAAAATATTCCTAAGAACGGAAACAAATCTGTTGTCCTTAATCAAACTTGTTTCTATCCTAACTCAGGAGGACAGTTGAATGATGTTGGAACACTTATAAGAATAAGGGATGGCAAAATCTTTAATGTTGTTTTTGCAGCAAAGACACACAGCGAGAATCCGAATGATGTAAAAATATCACATGAAATGAATGACCCAAATAATCCAGCTAATAATCCCGGAAAAGATTCTGACTGCCTTAAAGTAGGCGATAAAGTGCATGGCAAGATTGACTGGCAGAGAAGAAATGCTTTGCAGCGTTATCATACAGCTTCTCATGTACTTTCAACTGTCATAAATAATGAAACAGGCGCATTGATAACAGGCAATCAGCTAGAGACAGAAAAAGCAAAGATAGATTTTTCATTGAAGGATTTTGACAGAGAGAAGATGGCTGAATATGTCAGGAAAGCAAATGAAGTAATAGATAAAAATCTGCCTGTCAAGATTTACTTTCTGCCAAGAGAAGAAGCGATGAGGATTCCAGGCATCGTAAAACTTGCTGCAGCATTACCTCCTGCAGTTGATGAGTTAAGGATTGTGCAAATTGGCGAAGCAGGTTCTGGAAAAGATGGTACACCATTTGATGTACAGGCAGATGGTGGTACACATGTAAAAACTCTTTCTGAGATTGGGCATCTGGAGTTGATTAAATTGGAGAATAAAGGAGCAGAAAGAAGAAGGATTTATTTTAGGTTGGTAATGTAAAAAATCTCATTCAAAAAAATGGAAAATAAAACTGTTAATCCAAGAAGGAGAAAACAAATACTGCAATTTTTGGATAAGGAGCACAAAGTTATTGATAAATATTATGAGATACTGGAAAAGCATATGCCTTTCAAAAAACTTATTCTAGAAATGTCAAAACTTATCAAAGAAGATCCTGATTTTTATGATCCTTATTTAGTTATTTGCGATATATTTGGAGCAGAAGGAAAAACCATACAAGCCAGAAAACTTATCTTAGAAGCTTACCAAAGAGCTTTGAACAGAATAGTTGATAAAGAGGGTAATTTCCCTAAAGAGATGATTTGGGGCTGGCTAGATAATCGGCATATAATACGCTTAATTGATAGATATGCATCAGAACTATGGGAACAAGGCGAGACAGAAAAAGCCCTGGAAATTTTCAGAAATCTCCTGAAATCCAATCCAAACGATAACATTGGCGCTAGGTATAGTATACTTGCTATTCGTTTAGGCTTAGGCACAGATTATGAAAAACAATTTGCCACAAAAGATATGCTAGGTTACCTTGATGGCTTCAAAATAAGCAACTGGTTTAGTGAACATAGAAAAAAATTTCCGGATGAATTTGAGCAATGGTTTAGTCTAGTTGAGAAAGAAAACAAATAACGGTTTTTAAGATAGTATTTTTATCTTCTTCTATATTTGAATTTTTTATCATAAGTAGGATGATCCATAATATCAAGAATAAATGCTATAATCTCAATCTCACTATCGCCATCTGTTAAAGTGTATAACATTCTCCAATAATTTGGCAGTTCAACCCTAAATAAATTTTTTACGCCGTATTTAGCTATGTATTCCTGCGGAATAAGATTTTTAGCTACAGGATTTCCATAGTGGAGGTTTACTTTTATCAGTGATATTTTCTGATGGAATGCATGAAGAATTGCTCTTTCTGTTTTTGAGAGAGTAGATTCTTCATTTAAATATTTGTAGACTTCTTCTGCTTCTGGCGATAGAACTATCCTTATAGTCTTCATAATTCAAGACCTTTTGTGATTGCTTTTCTTAGATTAGGATTTGTGTTATGTATCCATGTAATGCCGCGCAAACTTACTGCAATCTTATTGCTTCTCTCCAAATATTCAAGAATTATCTTTAGGACATTATGGTTAACCTGTCTTGGAAGCTTTCTTTTGAGCTCTGCTATGGTTATTATGCTTTCATCAATCTTCTTAAAAGTTTCCTCTACCATGATAACGGTATTTAGATTAGGTGAATGCCCTAGCTTTGTTTCAACAATGTATTTTGACATATTCATCACAAAAAGTTATTAGTTAATAACAAATAGAGATGAACTAGTATATAAACATTTCTATATCAAATAGTCCAAATGTTAGCTGAAAACAAAAAAGCAGCATGATAAAATTAAATTTCTCCGTATGTATTAGGCTTTAGACGATAAAAGCCAGAGCAGTGGCTTTGTCTCAAGTCGGAAATTTATACACTGTGTATACAAATTTCCGCCTTTCGACCGTCGCCTGCAAACACTTGCTCGTTTGCAAGAAGGAACAAGCCAGACTTGCAATCTCCGGCTTGTTCTAGCAGGAGAAGAGGATTGTGTTTGCAAACTTGGCGACGTCAGCCCCAGCTCTGGCTTTTTTAAGATTAGCCTAATACATACATTTCTCCTAAAAATTTATAAACTTTATACAAGTATTCTCAATAATATGGTACTCGATAAATTAGGAAGCTCACTGAAAGACACGTTAAGCAAGATAGCAAAATCAATTTTTGTAGATGACAAGCTGATAAATGAGTTAGTTAAGGATATTCAAAGAGCTTTATTGCAGAGCGATGTAAATGTTAAATTAGTTTTTGAGCTGACGAATAAGATAAAAGAAAGAATCACAAAAGAGCAGACTCCTGCTGTATTGACAAAGAAAGAGCATCTTGTAAATATTGTTTACGAAGAGCTTACAAACTTTTTGGGCAAAGATGTGTCAGAGATAAAAGTTGTCAAATCTGGCAAAGATGGAAAAGAGCCGTTCAAAATTATGCTTGTTGGGCTATTTGGTTCAGGTAAAACAACTACAACAGGCAAAATTGCAAAATATTTCACAAAACGAGGATATAAAGTTGCATTAGTTGGCTTAGATGTCCATAGGCCTGCAGCAATTGATCAGATAATGCAAGTTGGAAAAGCTATTAATGTTCCTGTTTACAGCGATAAAGAAATAGCTTTAGGTGCTCAAAAAACCGGTGATATCAACACTGCTGCATTAAGAATCTATGAGAAATTTGAAAAACTGCATGAATATGAAAAATATGACATACTTATTGTAGATACTGCTGGCAGAGATGCGCTTTCTGAAGATTTAGTTGAAGAGCTAAAATTGCTTAATGGCAAAATAAAACCAAGTGAAAATTTGCTTGTCTTAAGCGCAGATATTGGACAAGCTGCACAAAAACAAGCGCAAAGTTTCCATGATGCATGCGGTGTAACTGGTGTAATTATCACAAAATTAGACGGCACTGCAAAAGGCGGCGGTGCATTAAGTGCTTGCTCTATTACAAATGCAAATGTCAAATTTATCGGAGTAGGAGAGAAAGTAGATGACTTAGAGTATTTTTCTCCAAAAAGATTTGTTGGAAGACTATTAGGCATGGGAGATATTGAATCTTTGCTGGAAAAAGCAAAGGATGCTATGGATGAGATTTCTGAAGAGAAAGCAAAGGACATGGGCGAAAAGTTCATGTCTGGCAAATTTAATCTAGTTGATCTTTACCAGCAGATGGAAGCAATGAGCAAAATGGGGCCATTAGGGAAAGTCATGGAGCTTATTCCTGGAATGGGGCAGCTGAAATTACCAAAAGACATGATCTCTGTGCAGGAAGGAAAGTTAAAAAAGTGGAAATATATAATGAACAGCTGCACTAAAAAAGAATTAGAGGATCCTGAATTAATTTCCGGCAGCAGGATTGAGAGAATAGCAAAGGGCAGTGGATGCAGCATAAATGAAATTCGTGAGTTACTGAAGCAGTACAAGCAGAGTAAGAAAATGGTCAAGATGATGGGCGGCGGCTCTCCTAGAGATATGGAAAGGATGATGAAGAAGCTTCAAGGCGGTGGAATGCCGCAGATGAAGTTCAGGTAGATTAAAAGAATAATTTAGAGATTATTGACGACAAAATTTATAAACAAGTTCTTTGTTTTGTTTAATAGTATGGTCCAAGATTATACCTTATCTGATCTTGAAAGAGAAATAATAAGAGCATGCCTTAGCGTAAAAGACTTTACTCTTGGACAGAGAGCAGGAATCAAAGATTTAGGAAAAACTGTTCGCGAAAGCTACCCAGATTTTAAAGGAGATGTTAATCCTGCATCTGTTGTTACTCTTGTTGATATGCACAACCAGGAGACAATATTAAGACATCTTGCACAGCATTTTCCTGACCTATACATCACTGTTGAAGAAAATATTGAGCCAGATAAACAAACAGCTGTTCAAAAACAATTATATGCTAACAGAGACAATGCAAGATTTCTTTTAGCGTTTGATGCTTTAGACGGCTCTTCTTATTATAAAGACGGAACAAGTAGTAATTATGCTGTTTGTACTTCAATATTGGAACGAACAGGAGAAGATACTTGCAGATTCAAGCTTGCAATATTTTATTATCCGGAAACTGGGATGTTCTTAATTGCACGCGGCAAGAATAATGTTGTAGAAATGGATGAGGATGGGAGAGAACAAAGTATCCATGTAGAATATAAAGAAGGTGGCGATGTTACAGGCGGCGCGCATACTTTCAGAACGTTTCAGTCACACGAGCTGCACGGAGATAATACACTTGGTTTTAGAGTAAGCAAATTATTTAAGAATGATGGAAAAGCAATGGCGCATGATATTCAAGGCCTATTAAGGCTTGAGAGAGCAGGGTATGTGATGAAAGGTCCTAAGCTCATAGACATCGGTGCTGGAGCATATATTCTTGATTGTGCTGGATTCCATGTGAGATACGAAGACGGCAGTGAACTAGGAGATGTAATGTGGGGTGACAGGGTAAGTGAAGATGGGACAAGGCATATTGCAATTCTGCCTGACAAAATCCTGATTGCTGCCCTTAACAGCAGATTGTATAGAGATTTAATTGAACAGATAAATAGAAATAGGTTATAATTAGATAGATAAGATGATATAGTTAAAAGACTAAAAAATAGAAAATATAAACTAGAAAAATCCCTTAATACTCCTGAACATGCTGTTCTTGCTTTGCTGAAGCGTCTTCCTTGACGTCAGTTGTCTCTTTGTTCCTATAGATTGAAGCAAAGCTTGGTGTAACAACAACCCAGTCATCTCCAAATCCTGCAATATCCCCTTCAATAGCATCAGTTGTCTTCTTTAATTTGTTGACTGCTCTTTTTAATTCCACTAAATCTTTATCTTTTAATGGTCGAATATTGACAAGAGCGATAGTGTATCCTTCTCTTAATGAATCAAGAATGCCTTTAATGTCTTCAAAAGTCTCAAGCACAAATGGTCTTACGACAATCTTTGAGCTGCCTTCAACCTGTGTCTCAGGGCCAAGCTCAACATATTCACTGCTTGCATCGCTTGAAGAATCTTCCTCTCCGCCGACAACTTTGCCAAATTTTGTTTTTAACTGTGATAGAAATCCTGCCATTTTTAAACGCCTCCTTTCAATACTGCATTGTCCTCTTTTTTACTCTGTAATTTTTTATTATTTCATTTAGTTAGTTATGCAGATATTTAAATGTTTTGTTTTTAGAGTAGTAATAACTTCAAGGTACAGCTGCATTGAAAATTATGGTCGGCATCAATTTGCGAGGCTCAATTAAATTAGTCATTTTAAGAGGTAAGGGGGTTGTCCCTTACGGGGCTTTACCGATATATGCCAATAACCTAGCGAGAGGCGAGCCGATGCCGACCTCGCAAAGCGATATTTTCAATGCAGCTACAATGTGCGTACATGCATAGCTGATTTTTTTACGCCAGAGCAATGGCTTGTCTCGAAAAACAAAAAACCACACTACGTATGGTTTTTTGCTCTTCACTCGACCGTCGCCTGCAAACACTCGCAGGATAACATTATTGAAAGTTTCTCTCTTGCAATCTCCGAAACTTTCTGGATGGAAGACTAGATTGTGTTTGCAACATTGGCGACGTACGCCATTGCTCTGGCTATGTATATACCAATGTGCGAAAGCTTTTTATATATGAGGGGGTTTTTAATAAATTTATGCATGATTATAAAGATATAAGATTTAAATATTGCTTAGTATAGAGTTATATCAACTGTAGAGGGATTAAACATGGTTAAAGACATTGGCGGATTCAGGACAAGAACAAGAGATAAGCTGAAAAAGCATTTCAGGCAGAAAGGCAAGATAAGCATACGAAGATATTTCCAAACATTTAAAGATGGAGATAGTGTATATTTAAGCGCAGAACCTGCGATTCAGAATGGTATGTATCTTCCTAGGTTCCACAGCAAAGTAGGCATTGTCAGAGAGAAACAGGGAGAATGTTATAAGGTTGAGATGAACGATCTTAATAAAGCAAAAATTTTAATTGTGCACCCTGTGCACCTAAAATTAGTCAAGTTAACAGATAAGTTAAGTAAGATATAAAAAGGATATAAAGGTAACTAAAATGGCAAAACCACATTTAATTAGCGAACATCCAATCTCAATGGCTGAGCTTAAGTTAGAACTAGAAAATGTAAAGAAGCGTGACACTGAGCTAAATTTCAGAGCAAATAAGACAGAAGAATACATCTCTCAAGTTCTTGAATTTGATTATACAAAAGCAGACGAGCTAAAGAAAAAGATAAGTAAGCTTGAGGTTCCTAGATTAAAGGAAGAGCATATCTGCAAAATATTAGATCTATGCCCAAAGACAGCTGAAGAGCTGAAAGTAATTCTACAAGGTTATACGTTAAGCGTAACCAAAGAAAATCTGAAAAAGATCGTAGATGTGCTGGCAGAGTATAGCACAACTAAATAACCTAAATCTATTTCCTATCTTACGATAAGAGATTATCAAGAGTTAATCACAATAAGGTTAAAATATATATATATGTATTAAGTTAAGAGCACAAAATACTAAATATTTATATAATAATAAAGCAATACTCAACAAAGAAGCAATTATTTGATTAAAATGGAAGAACAAAACAGGCAACAGGTGCAGAAGGAAGAGAATGTGGTCGTGCTAGATTATCTTCCTAATGGTTACCCTAATGACACAAGACCTATGCATAGGAAGAGTGCAATTGTGCAGGCTATCGGCAAGAATCATTTCGTATTATTAGAACTAGTCCCAAAGAAAGAAGTCTTCTTACAGCCATATGAAGAAGTGTATATCGGCGAGGGAAAAAGAGATAAGATACATCATATTATAGGAAAATTACCTATTGAAAGATTGACATCAACTGCCAGCTCAGAGCTTGAATTTGTGATAAAGGATATTCTTGGAAAGAATCCAAAAACATTTGTAGATTTCTTTAATAGAGCTCAGCCACTTACAACAAGGATGCACCAGCTAGAATTATTGCCGGGCTTAGGAAAAAAGCATATGTGGGAAATAATTGAAGCGAGAAAAGACAAGCCTTTTGAAAGCTTTGCTGACATCAAGGCTCGCGTTAAATTGATGCCAGATCCTGAGAAGATCATAGTCAAAAGAATAATACAGGAGATAACAGGCGAAGAAAAGCACTACATCTTTGTAGAGCATAATGCGCATTTCCATTAAAGGGTAGTTCTATTTACTTAGTTCTGATTAAACTTTAGTTTAAATGAAGGTATAAGAATAACATTACTTCCACAGAAATATTCATATATAACTACGTACTTAGTACGTACTAAAATGAATGTAACTGATACAATAACCAAGCAAAAGCTAGACAAATACTTTGACGTGACAGGAAGAGCGCTAAAGAAAGTCAAGATTGTGAAAAAAGCACCTAAAGATTTAGATTGGCAGAAAGCAGCGACAGATTTTCTTGATATGGCAACTTGCTATTATGATGATGCAAAGCATTTCGCCAAGAAAGGAGATATTGTAACTGCGTTTGCTGCATTAAACTATGCTCATGGCTGGTTAGATGCAGGTGCTAGGATAGGATTGTTTGATGTTGAGCACGATAGTGAATTGTTTACGGTTGATTGAAATAAGTATTTTTTAGTTATTCTCAAGTAGTTACAATAGAAAGATTTAAATATGCGTAGAGAACCCCTTATTTAATATGCCAGTCGACAAGAAAGGCTCAATAGCAGACATAGTAAAAGACACATTTAGGTTAGTTACACGTGGAACAAGGTATTATGCACATCCAGATACAATTAAAGAATTGCCTTCTTATCTCAAAGATCTTGTTGTTGGACTTAAAGTAGGGCCAAAAGACCCTGATTATGTTTATCTTGACTTGCATGCACATTTCAGAAAAGATCAAGACATAGAAGAGCTGATTGAAGAAGCTTCTCAGAGAGTAGATGTTCTTGCAATTATGACAAAAACAGAGGATGTGAGCAATCATCTGCTTCTTACATTTGATGAAGCATTGCAAAAATTACGAGACAAAAGCATTGAATATATATTATTGGACACTGATGTTGCACCAAGAGTTGCAGAAGTAAAACATAAAGGAAAAACATTGTATCTAGTGAGAGGCGCAGAGCTTGAATGTAAAGAGAATTTGCATATCGCGCTTGTTGGAAATAAAAGAGAGTATAATAGGTTTGAGATAACCATAGATCAGGCAATTGAAGAAAGCAGAGCTGTAGGGGCATTTCATTTTATGGATCATGTATTTAGCATCTGGGTGCCAAACTTAGTGAGTTTTAGGTTTCCTACAAAAGAAGAGATGGCACGTCTTGAGGGATATTTTAGAAAATACCATCCTACTTTAGAAACAGGCAACCATCAGAATACATTATGGATGTGGGTTTCAAATGTTTTAGCAAGAAGAAGAGCAAAGGAATATGGATTGCCAGAGGTTGCAAACTCCGATACGCATCTTGATATCTATCAGGTTGGACTGTCAAGAACAGGTATTCCAAGAGAAGGATTCAGAGCAGGAACTGAACAGGAATTTTTTGAATCACTCAATAATGCATTTTCTCAAGCAAATTATAGACGAAACAGAGTAGAAGGACATTATGCAAGCGCATACAGCTTCTTTAAAACCATGTTATGGCCAAAGATAGTCGGCAGGCACTGAGCAAAAGATAAAAATTATAAGTTTAATATTTTTACAAATTTAGATTTTCAAATCAGCAATCTTTAAATACTTCTTAACTCTACTTGTCCTCAAGGGGGCAATATGGCAGACATCAACCATTCTCGTGCGCAGAAGTTCATCTTATTTGCACTTGGCAGAATATATACTGAGTTTTCTAGACAGTTTAATGACAAGCCACTTGAAGCATTTATTTCCAAAGCATCTTTTATTGAATTAGCGACTAAGGCGCATATAACCACAAAAACAGAAAGGACGTTATATAGGCAACTTGAGATTCTTGAAAAGAAGAAGATAGTCAGTTATGATAACAAAAACCTTGCATTAACTCCAAAAGGCAAAAAAATGTTTGAGAAAATTGAACATGACCTTGCTCCTTACTTAAATGTTGCAGAGATAATAAAATCAAACGATATGCGCAGATTCACGAAGAAAGTGCAGACTGTGCTTAGTCTGAAATAAATGGATTATTCTTGTTAATTAGGGTTAAGTTGGCATGATGAATTAGTTTTCAGGTTTACCACTTCTCTTTTCTAATCCCTAAATAATAAGAGAGATGATTGATTATTACAGTCAAGCTAAAGCTCAGTACAATAGATGCAGCAATGATTTCTAAGTTTACAACATAATAAAATGCGAGAAAGAGATAGCTGCCAGCAACATAATCTAGTTGGTCAAAAAAGTATAATGGTTTGCCGTCATTGATATGCAGCCTTCTCTTGAAAAAGCTCTTGACTAAGTCGCCGAAAATTGCGCCGAAGCCTAGCAAAAAGCCGATTAACAGCCAGTTATTGTAGGGGAATAATTTCACGGTTGAGATAAAAGGATAATCTTGGATAAGATACTGAATAAACGCAATACCTATCCCAGTAACAGTTGCGAAAAACAATCCTCGCCACGTCTTATGGTCGCCGAAGATTCTGTCTCTTGCATCTTTCTTTCCTCTAGATTTTTTAATCTTTAGAGTATATCCAAAATCTACAGGCACATTCAAGAAATTTACTTTCCTGAAGATGACAGGCGCCATGTTGGCAAAATAAGCTGGCAGAAGAAGGTAGAATGATTGGAGGAGTAGTAAAGCAATTTGGTCCATTTTGATTTTAACAAGAGTTGTTAAGATATATAATACTTTTGCAAATTTATCACAATCTTTATAATCTCTCGTCGATTTTTTCTGAATAAGAGCTGATAACTGAGGAGAGAATAACATGCGCTTTACAATACTAGACTGTTACACAGATGAGCCATCTGGATTAGGTGTGCCGCCTTACTTAATCACTTATCCCAGATACATAGCAGGAGCTATTTTAAAATATAATAGAGATAATATTAAAGGCAATAACGAGAGTAATAATAAAGAGAATAATATTAATCAGAACATAGATGACACACAGCATGACTATTTCTATCTTACCATCGATGACATCCGTCTGCATAAGTTCTACAACGGCAAGATCAAGAACACAGCAACTACAAACATCCGCATTGCAAACCTGTCAAAAAACTACCCTAACATACAAAAGATTCTTGACAGCACAGATATCTTAATTGTAGTCGGCGGAGTCCAGACGCCTGGAAAATACCTTAGTGCATTGCCTGGAACTTTGGCAGAAATTTCTATGTTCATCAAGGATTTGAAATGTTTAAAAGTTTTAACTGGACCAAGCGCAATGGCTGGTGAAGGGTTGTTTGGAGGCAGATTAGCAACACAGCAAAATACTGCAATGCTGAAGTATGGATTTGGTCTAGTTATCCCTAATTTGGAATACAAATTTGACTTACTGATGGCAAATAATTTCTCAGAAGATGTCCAAGCAACTAATATGTACAAATTCATAAGAGAACAAGCGATCTTAGGTGCAGAGATTGTCAAACAGCATCCACAATACTCTGAATTTATGATTGTAGATGTTGAGACTGCACGTGGCTGCAATGCTGCAACATGCAGCTTTTGCACAGAGCCAGTCAAGAACGCTTTCATGCTAAGGCCGATACAGGATGTTGTTGATGAATGCATTGCACTTGCAAGAAATGGGATAAAGAATATCCGTTTAGGAAAGCAGGCAGACTTTTTCTCTCGCTCTCCACAGCAGATCGAGCAGATGCTGAAAGCGATTGTAGATAATTGTAAGCCAGAGATTTTGCACATAGACAACGTAAACCCAAGATTTGTAACTGAAGAAAAGACAAAGCTTGTAGTTGAGTATTGCACTCCAGGCAATGTTGCAGCATTTGGTGTTGAGAGCTTTGATCCAAAAGTCATTGCTTTAAATAAACTGAATGCAGATGCTGACAGCACATTAAATGCTGCAAAGATAATCAACAAATATGGCCAGGTTCGCGGCTCAAATGGTATGCCTAAGTTTCTGCCTGGCATTAATATTATATTCGGATTAGAGGGAGAGAGCAAGGAGACTCAACAGTATAATATGGTCAATCTCAAACATATGCTTGACAATAATATCCAGCTGCGCAGGATCAACATAAGACAGGTAGTTGTATTTGAAGGCACGCAGATGGCAGCTGTTGGCAGCAAATTCATCAAGAAAAATAAAAAAAGATATTGGAGCTGGAGAAATCAAATCAGGCAAGAAATTGACCTTCCTATGCTAAGAAAGATTGTGCCGAACGGAACCATTATGACAGGACTTCGCACTGAAATCCATGATGGTAACACAACATTTGCAAGGCAGATAGGAAGCTATCCTCTTTGCGTTGGGATTAAACAGAAACTTCTTCTTAATGAGTGGGTTGATATCAAGGTTGTTGGGCATATGCTTAGGAGCGTGACTGGGGAGATTGTGAAGAGTTAATGATTTTGTAAACTCAGAGAGACAAGTTAAAGAGAGTATTCTTTAGAAATTATTTTTATTTGGATATAGCTATTTTCTAAAAACATCATATGTACCGCCTACTAAATCCAACAGCAAAGATGCACAGATATTAGTAGGATATCTTCGTGCAATTGCATTGGCAATCCTGTAAGGCAAATAATTTATTGAGCGTGGAAGATTTGCATTTCTGAATTCAAACGCTTCTTGTGTTAAGTTATGTGGAGGCAATCCTGAACTTAATCTTGACATTTTACTGGCAACATTATCCCATATTTTTTCTAATTGATCTACTTCAGTCAAATCTCCAGATGGAACTGCCACGACAGTAATGCCCAGATGCTCAGGTTGCTCGACAAAGTTCATTCTTCCGTCTCCCATAAATGTTGCAAATATGCCATGTTCTGCATCATAACAAATCTCAAAATTTGACCTTTCTCTAAAAGTGTATTTTTCCCGTGGGGTTGCTCCGGAATATAAGTGAACATTACATCCTCTCATCAAAAGATCATGGGCAACTGAAACAGGCATAGCAATAAATTCAAGATAAGAAAATGTCAAAGGATTGTCTAAATCCTGTCCACTTGTGCAGATCTCACCTCCAGCAGTTAAGATAGAATATCCTTTTTTACTTATTACCTCAATGGCCTTTCGCATATATCCAGGCGAATCTTTTAAGAAAAATCCTAACCTTAATTCCAAGCTTTTTGTAGTTAGCGAAGATAATCTTTTAGGCATAGGCTTTTTTAGAGTTCCGCTGTGCAATAAGACAACTTCATCATCTTCTATTGGAATAGGTGATACACCATCTAATCTACCCTCGAGAGAATCTGATGGAGCTTTTGTGTCTGCTCTGCTACCTTCATCTTCACCATACATTTCTGCATGTGCTCTCATCGCAGCATCACCTGCTGCATAAGGATCTTCGTCTTGAGGTTTTAATGCCATAAGTTAGAAAGTTTTTAGATTTATTATATATAATTTGCTATCAAAAAAACATAAGCGAAGAAAGATCTCATCAAATCTGTCACAACCTTTATAAATAAGGGGCTTTGATGGGTTTTTGTATGGCAAATAGAGTAGACAAAGTATTGAAAGCAATTCAAGCAACAGGACTAGATGATAAGGTTAATATTCTGCATTTTGATGATTATAGTGGTAGAGCAGGTAAAAATCAAGAAGCATGGAAAACAGCATTAGATGCTGATCCTGAGGTTGCAGAAAGATATTCTTTAACTTATTGCGGAACAATTGAATACAGGGTAGATCATATTGCATCAATACAAAGAACAGTTGCAAATGGTCCTGCTGATTTATATGTTATCAATACACATACGACTAAATCATATAACTCGTATCAATTAGCAATCGATGATATCTTAGCTGCTCATTTAGGTTCTGATGTTGCGCCTAGGATACTTTTGATTGGAGATGAAAGTAATGTTGAAAGAGCAAGAAGCCATATAACTGAAACAATAGCAACATTTAATGATGATGGTTTACAGAATATCCCAGATGCAATAGTTAGTTATATTGTCTCAGACAATGGGGTTGCAAGACGCATGGCTGCAACAGGAGCTGCAGTAGAAAAAAGAGCAGCAACATCAACAGGATTACAAGAAGATTTTACACCACTTCTTGGGGCAATAAAAGCAGCTTATGCTGCAAAAAAAACATACGTTGCTGCTCCAGCACAAATGCCTGTTCCTGCAGGAACTGGTAAAACAAGTTAAAGATTATTATAATTACATACTTCTCTCAAACTAATCATATAAAAATAATATTTCAAAACCATCACTTCCAAATACATTCTTGCAAACATAACATTGGAAAACTAATCATCAAAACATATATTTTGCAAAACAGAAATCTTTATAAAGCAGTAAATCATTCTAAAAGTCCAAGGGATTGTGGTTCTCAAGCAGACAGCATACAACACGTTGTGGTTTGCTCGACGACACATCGACGAGAAAAAATGAAGGAAATTTAGGATAAAGATTACAAATTTCAGGATTTTGTCATAATAAAAATCAAAAACATTTTAAATCAAAAGAGCTAAATGAGGAAAAGGGGTGGGTTTAGATGATAAGTTCTAAAAACAAGATTATACAGATCAGAAAGCGTGATGGGCAATTAGAAAATTTTGACAGGCAGAAGATAATCAATGCTATATTCAAAGCTGCGCAGACTGCAGGTGGCCATGACCTCAAAGAGGCAGAGAGAGTTGCAGATGAAGTTGTTAAGACCGTAACTGCAAAAGTTGATTCAAGATCAGATCCAAGCTCCTTAACTCAATCTTATACTCCTACTGTTGAAGAGATCCAGGATACTGTTGAAAAAGTGCTTATCGAGCAGGGCCATGCAGCAACTGCAAAAGCATACATCCTTTACAGGGCAAAGCATGCTGAAGAAAGGGCTAGCAAGATTGAGCTTCCAAAAGAGATCGATGCAATGTTTGTGCATAAGAGCAAGCTTTCTAAGATGGTCGATCCTGCAAGAATTGCTGCATACAAAAGCCTATATTATATGCTAAAAAGGATGCAGAAAACTGGCGAGATAAAAGTCCATGATGATTATTTAGGTGGAAGTGAGCTCGCAAGAAATATTTATCATAAAAAATACTGTTTGAAAGATCTTGCAGGCGGCTTGATCGAGACAAATCCAGAAGATGTGTTTGTAAGATTGGCTTCCTTCATAGCATCAGTTGAAGAGAATGATGAAAAGCAGAAAGAATCTGCTGTCAAATTCTACAATGACCTATACAACGGATATTATCTTCCTGGTGGAAGAGTCATGGCAGGCGCAGGAGATCTTTACAGGTTAAAGACTTTGGCTAACTGCTTTGTAAGCTTGATAGATGAAGACAATATAGAATCAATATACAAAGCTGCGTATGAAGCAGCAAGAACTTATTCTTACGGTGGAGGAATTGGCATAGATATCTCAAATTTGAGGCCAAGAGATGCAGTTGTCCATAATGCTGCAGATAAATCAACTGGAGCAGTCTCGTTCATGGAACTCTATTCATTGACAACAGGTTTAATTGGACAGAGCGGTAGAAGAGGAGCATTGATGTTAACGCTTGATGTCAAGCACCCAGAGATCATCAATTTCATAAATGTAAAAAAGAACAATAACTGGGTAACTGAGCAGATAATAAAGCAAGCTGAATGGAGCGGAAAGTTCAACAAAGAACAGCTTGAAGAGGTAGGCAAGCAAGTAAGAGAAAATACACAAGTAAGGTTTGCAAACATCAGCATAAAAGTTTCAGATGAGTTTATGCAAGCAGTCCAAGAACAGACAAAGCATGGGCCAGATAAGATTGTGGTGTATAAGAAAGCTAAAACTGCAGCCGGAAACAAGATAAAAGTCAAGCAAGATAAGGAAACCCATTACTCTTATGGGATGCCGTCAAAAGAGATCAAGAATTACGAGACATATAATGTCTTCAATGATTTAAGGGAGTTGAATGGTTTCTTAAATAGAACATATAATGTTGAGATCTCTGAAAAAGACCTTCAAAATAACCAAAAAAGAGATGTGTTTGGGGATTATGTTGTGCAGATTGAAGGCACAGATTATGACTTGGCAATAAAATATTCAGGAGACTTTTTGCTGTATTATAATTCAGACAATACGGGAGAGATAAGGAATCTCGTTAAAGCAAGAGATGTCTGGAACCTTTTTGTTGCGAGCAATTACAAGACAGCAGAACCTGGCTTGATATTCTGGACAACTATGTCGCACTATTCTCCGAGCAATTATGTTGGAAGACCTATCAGCTCGACAAATCCTTGCGGAGAGGTCCCACTTGAGGATGGCGGAGCATGCAATCTCGGCAGCATAAATTTAAGCAGATTTGTAATAGATGGCTATACAGAAAATGCAAGAGTTGACTGGGAAAACTTAAAGACTGCAACACAAAATCTTACACGATTTTTGGATAATGTAGTTACCTGGAATCAGGTCTTGAATGCATTGGATAAGCAGAGAAAAGCAGCAGAAGAGACAAGAAGGACTGGCTTAGGCATCATGGGAATCGCTGATATGCTAAATCAATTAGGCATACATTATGACAGCGATGAAGGCATTGCAATCGTCAATAAAGCAGCAAAGTTCATTGCAAATATTTGTTATGAAGCATCTTCTGATATTGCAGGAGAAAAAGAGCCGTTCAAATGCTATGATTATGAGAAATATAAAGATTCTCCATTTTTGAAAGAGGTAATCGATCCAGAGATACAGGAAAAGATAAGGAAGCAAGGAATTAGAAATGTTGCATCTCTTTCAATTGCTCCTACAGGCACAATATCGAATGCAATATTAGGATTTACGCTCGGCAAAAAGAATTATATCGGAGTCTCTGGAGGCATTGAACCAGTATTTGCGTTGTTTTACACAAGAAGAAGTGAAAGTTTCAACCAATTCTTTAAAGTGTTCCATTCGACAGTGCAGGCATACATTGATATGAAGAACCTGAATGAAAAAGCACTGGTTGCAACAACTGAAAAAGATCTTAAAAGCATTTTGCCAACATTCTTCTTTAGGACTGCGCACTATATCAAGCCAGAGAAAAGAGTAGAGATACAAAGCATTGTGCAGAGATATATTGACCAGAGCATCTCTTCAACGGTAAATCTACCTGAAGACATAAATCCAGAAATAATTTCAACTGTTTACTTAGATGCTTGGCAGAAAAAGATAAAAGGCATCACAATTTATAGAGATGGGAGCAGATATCCTATCTTGAGTGTTGAGACGCAGGCAAGCGAATTCCAAAGAGTTCGCGCAAAAACTTTTGAGGTAACAATAACAGATCTGCATACAGGCACTGTTAGTAAAAAGATTGCAATGGGTGATGAGATTATTGCCTTAGCTTCTGGCGCACTGACAACACCTTATCATCTGATAGTTAATCCTATTAAGGAAATAACTGTCAAAGAGCTGATTGCAGAGAAGATAATATTAGAA
>Ga0209211_10003871_pt1 | contig 23857 bp, 20 predicted proteins | sample RifGroA2_FD_183992 | JGI IMG/M metagenome (GOLD analysis project Ga0209211, IMG submission 183992) | Groundwater microbial communities from Rifle, Colorado, USA - Groundwater A2 (SPAdes) (version 2) | ecosystem: Environmental > Aquatic > Deep subsurface > Groundwater | place: Rifle, Colorado...
CTCTTTCGCATAAAAAAATCGTGCTCGCAGGCGCCCTTCTTTTCTTTGTTGCCTCGCTGGCCTGCGTGCCCTTGATTCGCAAGGAATTTGTGCCGGCTCAGGATCAAAGTATGTTCCTTGTCCGCATTCAAACCCCGATAGGTTCATCCATTGATTTCACGAACGAAAGGATGAAACAACTCGAGGCCCGGGTCATGAAAATACCGGAATTCAAAAGATACTATTGCGCCGTGGGAGGGTTCGGTGGCGGAGAGGTAAACTCCGGAATGCTCTTTATCACACTCAAACAGCGCAAGGACCGCCCCATCGCCCCGGGACTTCGGCACAAACGCAGCCAAGCTGAAATCATGACTCATGTGCGTCAGGAATTCAACAAAGTGCCCGATGTAAAAGCCGTAATCCAGGATTTGTCCATGCGGGGTTTTGCCGCTCACCGGGGCTTTCCCATTGAATTCACCATCCGGGGTTCGGACTGGGAAAAACTCGCGGAATATGCGGAACAAATTCAAAGCGAAATGAAAAAAAATGACCTTTTTGAGGATGTTGACACGGATTATCTTTCGGGAATGCCTGAGATTCGCGTTTATCCCAATCGCGAAACCGCTTTTGAGCGGGGCGCCAGTATGAGCGCCATGGCCCGCACCATCAATGCCATGATTGGCGGCGACCGGATAGCAAAATACACGAGAGACGGCAGGCGTTATGATGTGAGAGTGCGTCTGCAGGGCTCTCAGCGCCTGAAGGCGGAAGACATCAGGAATCTTACGGTTTGGAACAACCGGGGAGAATTGGTGCGTCTGTCCGACGTGACAACGATGAAGGAAAAAAAGAGTTTGCTCACCATCACGCGGCAGGGCCGCGAGCGGGCCATCGGTATTTTTGCCAATGTCGCCCGGGGCAAATCGCAGGCTGACGCTTTAAAGAAAGCGGCGGAAATAAGCAAAAAATTATTGCCGGAGGATTATCATGTTGTCTTTAGCGGAACAAGCCAGACCTTCAAAGAATCATTTCAAAGCTTGATCTTCGCTCTTTGGCTCGGACTCATCATCTCCTACATGGTCCTGGCTTCTCAATTCAACCACCTTATTCATCCAGTCACCGTGCTTTTGGCCCTGCCCTTCAGTTTGTCCGGCGCTTTCCTGTCTTTATGGGCAGGCGGGCAGTCTCTTAATATTTTCAGCATGATCGGACTTATTCTTCTGATGGGGATTGTGAAGAAAAACTCGATTCTCCTGGTGGAATTCACCAATCAGATGAGGGAAAGAGGCATGGGGATCAGAGAAGCCCTTTCCACGGCTTGTCCGATACGTCTGAGGCCCATTATAATGACTTCCATCGCAACCATTGCTGCGGCCTTGCCCCCGGCCCTGGCTCTGGGGCCCGGAGCGGAAACAAGAATCCCCATGGCCATTGCGGTGATAGGAGGAGTGCTGGTTTCCACGGTCCTTACGCTTTTCGTGGTGCCCGCGGCCTATCTATCATTCAGCAAATTCGAAAAGCACCATCAGCCTGAGAACAAACAGAGCAACCGGCTCGGCCCGGAACCCCTGATAGAAAAACCTAGATAAGGTCTTTCAAAAATTGCGCGAGAATGCGCACGCCGGCTCCCGAAGGACCGCGTGAAATATAGGCGTGATTTTCGTCAAACCATCCCGTGCTCGCGATGTCCAAATGCGCCCAGGGCTGTTTATCGACGAATTCTTCCAGAAATTTTCCAGCGGTGATGGCGCCGGCCGTTCCCTTGCCCACATTTTTCAAATCGGCAAATTCCCCCTTGATGTGATCGCGGTACTCGTCCCATAGGGGAAGTTCCCAGCATCTTTCCCCGCTCTTTTCTCCCGCGTCTTTCAGAGAGTCAACGAGGCCGCGGTTATTGCCCATCATACCGATTGCGTATTCGCCAAAGGTGGCCCGGCAGGACCCGGTCAGCGTGGCCAAATCAATAATATAGCGCGGCCCCAATTTGACAGCATAGCTCAGGGCATCGGCGAGAATCATTCTTCCCTCCGCGTCGGTGTTGATAACTTCCACCGTTTTTCCGTTGGAGATGGTGACAATATCTCCCGGACGTTGAGGCCTCTCGCTGGGCAGATTTTCGCAGGTCGGAGCCAAACCTATCACTTTAAAAGGCAAGTCGAGCTTGGCTGCAAGCCACAGGGTGGCAATCACAGCCGCGGCGCCTGACATGTCGTACTTCATTTTCTCCATATCATTTGCCGGTTTCAGCGAGATACCGCCGCTGTCAAAAGTGATGCCCTTTCCGACAAGGATCACGGGTTTTTGAGATTTGTTGTCGACATTGGTTTCCAAAACAATAAACCGGGGCGGCTCATGCGACCCTTGGGCCACGCCGAGAAGCCCTCCCATATTGAGTTTTTTGATTTCGGTTTCGTTCAGTATTTCGCACTTTAAGCCGGCCTCTTTGGCCAATTCCTCGGTCCGGGACGCCAAAACCTTGGGAGTCAGCTGATTGGCGGGTTCGCTCGCGAGCGTGCGCGCGATATTAGCCGCATCAGCCACCCACCGGCCGAACTTGATTCCGGACTGGACCTCTTTACGCTCCAGGGGATCGTGGCACAGCAAATCCATCGAATGAAGTTCCTTCCGCTTATCAGGTTTAGACTTGTATTTATCAAACCGGAAAGATGAAAGGACGCGTGCCTCTTCAACCGCCCTGCCCAAGTCATGCGAAGAGACTTTCCCGGGGGCGACGGATTTAAGGTCCAGAGCCAAGGTGTTGAATTTTTGGGCCTCGGCATGTTTCAAAAGACGAGAGACGAGGCTTTTCAGTTTCTCGGAGTTATGATTTTCCTTTTTTCCCAATCCGGCGAAGTAAACGGCCGTCGCTGATTTCAATCCGGGCAGATAAGTAAAAAACATCTCACGGTCTTTTCCCTCGAATTTCTTGGCCTGGAACACATGCTCGACAAGCTCCTTAAGATTCCGGTCCAATTTGCCGAGCGCACTCAAAGATTCCTTTTCCCCTTCAAAAAATCCGACAGCCAGAGCATCCCACTTTTCCTTCACTTCCGATTTAAGAACCGCCGAGCATTTCATAAACGGGTATCTCCTTTTTTAGAGCCTGCAAGCGTAATGATTGGAAACGAAACATTCACCGGTCCTGTGCCGCACGAACCGGCGCTAATCACCGAAGATTTCACCTCTTCACAAAGTTTTTTGACTTCAATGCCCTGATAGTCCGGAAAATAAGGGGCAAGATTCCTTTCCGCTGTCAGGATCAAATTGCCGGCGCCTTGAAAATTGAATCTTTGCACATGAACAAGAACGGCAGCCAGCTGAATCAGCCCTTTGTAAAAATCGTTTTTCCCCTGCTCATGCCGCCATTCCGCTTCAAGCGCTTCATGCGCCTCAAAAAACTTTTGTTTATTAAAGAGCGCCACAAATTCAATATACTTCTCGGGGAATACGGGCACGTCTAAATTCTGGAAGGCGTGATTTCCGTTTGCTTCTGATACTTCCCCTTTTTATCCTTGTACGAAACCAGGCACACCTCGTCGCTTTGAAAAAAAAGAAGCTGCCCAATGCCTTCATTAGCATAAATCTTGGCCGGAACGGGGGTTGTGTTAGATATCTGAAGTGTCGCGTAGCCTTCCCACTCGGGCTCAAAAGGCGTCACATTGACCAAAACGCCGGAACGAGCATAGGTCGACTTGCCCACGCAAAGCGTGATTACGTTTCTCGGAATCCTGAAATACTCCACGGTTCTGGCCAGCACAAAGGAATGCGCGGGGATGTGGCAAAAATCGGCCTTCACATGGTCAAATGCATTTTCATCAAACCTCTTCGGATCCATCAGAACGGAACGCGCGGCGTCAAAAACCCTGAATTCATCTGCGATCCGTATGTCATAGCCGTAGGATGAGAGACCGTAGGAAATGCCTGATCTGACTTGAGATTCCTCAAAGGGTTCAATCATGCGGTGTTCCAGGGCCATTTTTTTTATCCAATTATCTGATTTGACCATGAAATCTCCCTGTTGGGGTTTGTCCGGAGGGACATGAATAAGATAAGACCAATTGGAGAAAATATTACAATAGGCCTAAAAGCTTGTCAATAAAGCAAAACCCCATTCACCTTGCGGTGGAATGGGGTTTTGCCTGATGGGACCTTCAAAGGGTTCACCTTTTGAGGAGGGAAGTATCAAAAAGTGTCTTCCAAGCCCCCACCTCAAACTGCCGTACTGATCGGAACTGGTGCGGCATGGTACGCGGAACACGCACCATGCCGCCAATTCCGCTTAACTTAGAACAGGAATATCAACTCAGTGGCAAAGGTCGACTGACTGCCCTGACCTTCGGTCGAACCGCCGGTTGCCACGTCATAAATACCGGCATTCGACGTATCCATGCGATACTCCAACCGGGAAATAAGGTTGGTGTAAGGCCTGTAATCCAGCGTAAACGTATGTCCCCAGAACCTTCTCGCCCGAATCGGGGTGGTAGTGGCGAAAGTACGATACGCGTCATTATCATCAAAAAGCTCTCCGCGATAGGCCATGTACATCTTCTCCGTAAGATCATATTTCGCGTAGAGGTTATAGGAATGCCACAGCCCGGAATTGCCCTCTTTCGGGGAATTCATGCCAACAGCGCTGTGAATATTGCGCTGATTGCCGATGTCCCAGTTGGCCATCAAGGTCAATTTCTCAACGGGCGTCTTCCAAGTCAGAATATTGCTGGAAAGGAAGCGCCTATCATCTGAAAAAGCTCCGCTGACATCCGCCTGAGCTTCCTTGCCAAGATAATTGGCCGTAGTAGCCGTCAAAGAGTCCGTCAAATTGTAAGACAAGGCAGCCTCAATAGTCTTAGCCGTGTTGGTTTCCCGAACGACATCCCAACCGTTGTTAAGACCCAAATAAAACTTACCTTTGCCTTCATTCAAATCAATGGCTGTCCGGACACCCGTGTGGGTGAAAGGAATGCCGAATCCAAAAGCCATAGAACGGGAAATGTTCCAGTTATCCTTGGCTTCAATCACTTCAGCGCCGGCCAAAGTCACAAATTTACCGGCCTTGATGTTGATCTTGTCGCCGAACATTTGACCGCCATTGATGGGAACATTGATTTCCCCGTAGGCCTGCTGAAGGTCAAACTCATCCGGAGGAGCGCCCGCGCCGTCAAAGTTGATGCCACCGCCATCCGTGACCAGGGCATTCAAACCATAAACAAGGTCAGCGCGGAAACCGACTCCGCCCGTTTCCGGCGCGAGTTTCTCAAAATCAAGTTCAAGCGCGTTCAAATCAAAATTATTGTTACGCGTGTCGAACACCCGCATATTATTGGCTCCCGCGGCTGCAGTTGCGTTTTGCGGGCTGTTGGTGTTCAGGCTGTACGAGGTGTCAATAAAACCGCTCATATTGATGTCTTCGAGCGTCTTGATCATTCCGCCTTCGGATGACTGTTGACCCGGTGCCGGCATATAGGTCGGCGCAGGAGCAGTGGCCCTCTTTTCCGTCTGACTCAACCGGCTCTCAAGATCTTTGAGGCGATTCTGCAGATCGGTGATTTGGTCGCGAAGCTGGCTATTGACCTGTTCGAGGTCCTTAGCCGTGGCGACCGCTTCATCGGCCTGAGCTATTCCAGGGGAAAGGGAAAGCAGCACAAACAGCACTGCAATTAGTAACGATGTGATTTTCCTCATAAACTCCCTCCATTTGGTTTATTTACTCTTAAACACTTTGCAATAATAATGCCAATCTCAATAAACTTAGAATTGTACTTATAAATCCGATAAACAATGCAAAAAAATTGAATTTAACTTCAAAATTGTAGATGTTTCTTTGAATCAATTGACAAAATTGTTTGATGCAAGAATGCGCCCGGCCTGATTCGAACAGGCGACCCACTGCTTAGAAGGCAGTTGCTCTATCCAACTGAGCTACGGGCGCAAATTACAGCCCCTCTGTCTTTTAGCGGGGCAAGCAAATTTCACCAGTGTTGCGAAGCGGCGCGAGTGCCAAATACTAAGAGCAACTTCTTGTTTAGCCGTTTCCCATAACTCATGCGGTCAAAGCAACATGGGAATAACGCGGGCATTCTATCTTGAATTTATCGGCCTGACAAGAAATTTCTGAACTATATGCCCCGTGTACCCGACAAACCAAACTTTTGATCCAAGCTTATTGATTTTGGACCCGAAATGACTATTGAAACCGCCATCACGAGCAAACCAAAATCCCTCACCGTCACTTCATTGAAGCCGGAAAAGTAAATGATGCCGGTTAATATCACACAGCAGAGAAAACTTGCCAAACGGGTTAAAAAACCAGCCACCAGCAGCAAGCCCAAAACGGCTTCAACAACTCCCTGACCCACTAAGAACATATTCATCGAGATGGGTAGCCTATTCTGGATAAAAACCGGAACCCAGCCCTGCCAAGTGTCCGGATCCAGACACTTATCCAGACCGAACCAGAAAAAAACAACGCCCAATCCAACACGGGTTAAAAGCACAGACCAAGCATCTTTATTCATGATGGCTCAGTTTGCGAGCACGCCGGGACCAGGTGACAGCCACGGAAGCGATGGCCCCAAGAACAAAAACAACCAGTCCCAGTAAAAAAAACACGCCGAGCATCGCACCCTTGGTCATCTGCGAATCAGGGTTGCCAAAGCACACGGAACACGCCAGAAAAAGATATTGATTCATGAGAGGCTGATTTTTCTCATTTTGACGAGAAACCAGACCAAATAAGCGGCTAGTACCACGCCGGCTATCAAAGAGGCGTATCCCATGGCCATGTTCAAGGTCTGGGCCGTTGCGGCATATTCCCTGACCGCCCAAAGCCCAAATCCAAAGGACAAGAGGGTCGACAGTACGATGAATACGATGTGAAACGATTTAAGAGACATAAAGGGACGAGCTCGATAGAGCCGGTAACAACATTAATACAACAAAGAAAAACACCGTGACCGCCAAGATGCTGATTATCACCTGTTTTTCCGACAACAGATGCATGAAAAAGCCCGCCACCAAGCCGGCCTTGAGAGAGGCAATGAAAAGCGCCACCAGAATGGCCGGCACTAACGGCAACTTGAGATAAGAAGCGGCCACAGTAAGCACGGTCAGAAAAGCCAGGGCGGCGAAAACCGTTATATAAACCTTCACATGTTTTTTTATTTCTTCAGGATTGTCCGTCATCGCATGCCTCTCACAGTAAATAAAGAACCGGAAACAAAAAAATCCAGACCAAATCGACAAAATGCCAGTACAGCCCGGCGCACTCGATCCGGCCTTTGAACTGTTCGGGATCCTTTTTCCATAAAGCGCTGCCCGGAAAAAGGAAGTAGGTATTCACCACCACGCCCCCCAAAACGTGGAGCCCGTGCAGCCCCGTCAGCGTGAAATAAATGGCGTAAAAGGTGTTCGTCGACGGAAAATGGTGATGCTCAAATTTGTGGGCGTATTCTACGCTTTTCACAGCCAGGAACACCAAGGCCAGCAAAATGGTGGCTGCCATGTAACGTTTGTACTTTGAAAAATCCTTCAAAGCCAGCGAGGCCCATGCCATGACCATGGTGACGCTGGAAGTGATCAGCACGAGGGTATTCAAGGTGGCCAAAGGCACATTCAGCAAATCCGATCCATGGGGCCAAGAAGGCGCACTGGCCCGTAGTAGAACGTAGGCCGAAAAGAGCCCTCCGAAAAGCATGACTTCCGAGGCCAGAAAACACCAAATTCCCAATTTTGAATTGGTGACGCCTGTGACCGGGTGCGGTTTTGAAATGTAACGGATTCCGTTGTCTGACATATCAGTTCTCTTTCGCCATGTTTTGGGGCCAGAAATCATGTTTCTGCCCCGGCACACTGTATTCATAAGGGCCCCGGTAAACCTCGGGAACGGCGTCAAAGTTGCCGTGCGGCGGCGGCGAAGGGGCCGCCCATTCCAGCGTGGTGGCTTCCCACGGGTTATTGTCCACCTTCTTCCCCCAAATGAGGCTTCCGAAAATATTAATGATAAACGGTATCTGCGCCAAGCCCAAAAGCCAGGCGCAGACCGACATGAACACATTAAGCGGCTGCGTGGGCTGGGCATGGGCGAACTGCATTTGATCATAAAGCCGCCTCGAAACACCTGCCAATCCCAAGATAAACATAGGCATAAAAACTCCGTTGATTAGAACAATCGACAGAAAAAAATGAATTTTACCGAGGATTTCCGACATTTTGCGGCCTGTCACTTTGGGATACCAGTGATAGACTCCGGCAAAAAGGGCAAAAATAGTCCCCGGCGCCACCACATAGTGAAAGTGTCCGATCACGTAATACGTGTCATGCAAATGAATGTCGGAAGCTGCCAGTCCCAGCGGAAGTCCCGTGAGCCCGCCAATGCCGAACATGGGAAGAAAAGCGATGGCAAAAAGCATGGGTGTGCTGAAGCGGATGGATCCCCCCCAGAGGCTGAGCGCCAGGGCGGTCAGCAATATCACCGACGGAATGGAAATAATCATGGTCGTGATTTGAAAAAATGAGCTCATTTTAGCGCTCATGCCGGTCAAAAACATATGATGAGCCCAAACAATGAACGACATAAAACCGAGGAAGATCACAGAACAAACCATGGATTTGTATCCATAAATTGGCTTGCGAGTATTGGTTGCGAACACTTCAGCCACAATACCCATGGCCGGTAAAATCAAAACATAAACTTCGGGATGCGCGAGAAACCAGAACAAATGCTGCCACAAAAGAGGATTTCCTCCCCCGCTTACCTCAAGCGCCTTGCCCGCCACCACCAGCCCGCTGGGCATGAAAAAGCTGGTACCCGCAAGTCTGTCCATGAGCTGTAAGACACCGGCCGCCTCCAGCGGAGGAAAGGCCAGAAGGAGAAGAAAACTGGTCACGAACTGGGCCCACACAAAAAAAGGAAGGCGGAAAAAAGAAAGTCCTTCAGCCCTCAGTTGAACGATGGTCACAATAAAATTAATAGAGCCTAAAAGCGAGGATGTGATCAGGAAAACCATGCCTATAAGCCATACGGTTTGTCCGGAGGCCGCGATATTGGCCAAAGGCGGATAGGAAGTCCAGCCTGACTGGGCCGCTCCTTCGGGCAGAAAAAAACTCGCTATCATGGCAACGCCGCCCAGAAAATACACCCAATAGCTCATCATGTTGAGCTTCGGAAAGGCCATATCCGGCGCTCCGATTTGAAGCGGCACGAGATAATTGCCGAAGCCGCCCACGGCAAGAGGCACCACGCCAAGAAAAACCATGATGGTCCCGTGCATGGCGCCAAGCTGATTATAGAATTCCGGAAGCATGATACCGCCCACCATCATCCTCTCGCTAAAAAGGTTGCCGATCACGGGAAGCGGCTGGCCGGGATACGCGAGCTGCCAGCGCATGAGCATCATGAGACAGAAACCGAAAAAAAGAAACAAAAGTCCGGTTATGCCGTATTGAATTCCGATGACTTTGTGGTCCAGCGAAAAAATATATTTCCGCCAGAATGGAAGGTCGTGCGAATGCTGTTTCTCGCTCATCAGAGTCTACTCCTTTGCAACCGTTACCGGAGAAGCCGGCGTTTGAACCGGCGCGGGAGCCGGAACCTTGGGTGCGTACTTGGCCTGCCAGGCCGCGAACTGCTCGGGCTGTTCCACAATCAGAAATCCGCGCATGCGGTAATGCCCTAACCCGCAAAGCTGCGCGCAAGCGATCTCAAAGTTTCCGGTGTCCTTGGCTTGAAACCAGACCGGAACGTTCTGCCCGGGAATAACGTCCTGTTTCACCCGCATCACGGGCAGGAAAAAACTATGAATCACATCCTTGGAAGACAAATGGACAATCACGGGTTTGTTCACAGGCACATGCAACTGATTAATGACCGTAATGTCATCCTTGGCCGCGGGATCGTTTCTATCCAGCCCCACGGGATTGGCCGGCACCATCAATTGAATGTCGGTTTTCCCGAAAACGCCGTCCGGACCCGGGTAATGAATATTCCAGGCGAATTGCTCGGCCACCACCCTGACTTCAAGCGCCTCTCCCTTGGGCGGCAGGGTGCGCACATGCTTGGCAATGGGAAAAGAAAAACCTATGAGCAAAAAGGCTTCAAACAAGGCCACACCCACTTCAATATAGGTCGGAGCCTTAAAATGATCGGGCTTGTAGGTGGCCTGATGCCCGGGGCGGCTGCGGAATTTAAAAAGGGCCACAACGAGAAAAATCAGCCAGCCTACGAAAAGCAAAATCATGAAGCCGTGCAGGAGATAAATAAGTCTGTCGACGTCAGCACCGTAAGCGGACGCGTTATAGGGAAGTCCCCAGCCGTAATATTTTTGCATGAATATTATATTTAGTTTGAGAAGGTTAAAACTTGCTGACGAGGGCTATTTGTTACAGGAATTTTGACAAAATGTCAAGATGGTTTTTCGACGGAGGGCTCTTCGGTATGTAACTTTCCGCTTTTTTTGAGCTTGCGCACCCCAAAATAAGCGAGAGCTCCGGGCACCAGCAATAGTAAACGCACCAGGATCTCGGTTTTCTTTTCCGTAAAACCATAAATGTGCCAGGCCTTCCACAACGGGATAAAATCCAGCGCGAACAAGGTACCGAACAAAGTGCCGTATTCCTTGCGTATGACTTTTTTCCAGTCATAGCTGAATTTTTTGAGCGATTCTTTCAATCCGCTAAAATTCGGGACAAAACGGTTGACCTTCCGGCAATACTCATCGTAATCCGCGCCAAATTTGGAGCGCAGAAAATTTTCTTCAGCCACGACAATGGAAAGGTAAACAAAGGAGAAAAAAGGGATGACGAAAAAATACACCCACGGCGATCCGTACATGAGCCCGAGCCCTACGGTGAGGAGATAATTGGCGACATACATGGGATTCCGCGTGTGCGCGTAAAACCCTTCGATCACCAAATCATCCGCGTAAACGCGGCCTTCCCTGCCACCGCGCTTGATATAAGCGAATCCGATGACAGAAAGCCTGAAGCATTGCCCCGCCAATGCGGTGATGACTCCAAGCGTCACGATGAATTTATCCAGAAATTCATTTCCTAAAAAGTGAGCCGGGCGGGTGAACAGAAAAAGGCCGATAAAAATGACGGGGAAAAGCGAATTCCTTACGCGAAAAAACAAATTACCGCTGGCTAAAAGGATTTTCTGGATCATGGGGATATTTACCGTTTCACTATTTCAGGGCCACAATGCCGCAAAAGTTATACCAGCGGAAGAAAATGTCGCAGCCCTTGAATCCGCTCGACAAAAGAAGTTCACGGTTTTCATCAAAATGATAAGGGACGAGAACATTCTCAAGCGCTTCCCTTTTCTGAGCTATTTCCATCTGGCTGTAACCCTGCCGCTTTTTAAATTCGTAGTAATACTTGATGAAGAGGCGGTTGATGGTGGAATTCGGGCTTAAAACTTTCTCCACAAGGATGAGGCACCCGCCGTCATTCAGGCCGGCGGCAATGCTTTCGACCACGCGCTTGCGGTAAAGCGGCCTCACAAACTGGAGGGTCAGGTTCAAAATGACCACCGAGGCATTGGTGATGGGAACAGCCTTGTTCAAGTCCATGCATACCAGTTCGCATTTCTGGCTTACCTTTTTTTGTTTAAGCTTTTGCCTGGCGATATCCAGCATTTCCTTGGAAGAATCCACGCCCACAAAGGTCACGTCTTTGGGGACATGGCGGTCAATGCTGAGAAAGGTATTGGCGGTCGAACACCCCAAGTCGTAAACATTGGTTCCGGGCACGGCAAAATCCGCCGCTATTTCGGCCATCATGCGCTGGATTTCCGCGTAGAACGGTATGGATCGATCCAGCATATCGTCAAAAACCTTGGCCGTGCTTTTTCCAAAATTAAAATTCTCTATCAAACGTTTTTTCTTTTTAAAAAGCTTGTCTTTGGGCATGATTTTTTCCGATCGGTTCAAGACTGGCTTATTTGGATTTTGGCAGCATCCCCGCCTTTTTCGCGGAATTTGTCGGCGTAAACCTGATAGCGCACCGTGAGCGCTTCTACTTCCCCGCTTATGGCCGATAGCTTATCCTTGATATCCTTCGCTTTATCGCCCATCAGATCACTGACGGTAAGGGCCTTAATCTGATCGCCTATTTTTTCCACCTCGGTCTTTTGGGACGCAATCTCACCCGCATAAGCTTTGGCAAAGGCCTCCAAATCCTTGACCGACATGGTTTGGACTTCAGCTTTGATTTGATCAACGGGCTTGCGGGTGTCGGCTTTTTTCGCGCAACCCGTCAAAGCGATCATGAGCGCGAGTATGGCGAACAGATGATTTCTGAAAAATGGATTCATTACGGCTCCTTTACGATTTTTAAATATTATCGCCCCGTTTTTGACGGCTCAGACACAAGATGGACATCGCGCTGCGGATATGGAATGTTGATCCCGGCCCTGTTAATGGCTTTATACACCGCAAGGTTGATCGCATGAACGTTCTGAAAATACTTTTCCGTCGGAACCCAGTATCGATAGGCAATATTAACGGATGAATCCGCGAACTCCTGAATTCCAATCTGCGGTTTCGGACTGGAGGCTACCTCGGGGAACTCCGACAAAGTCGTCTGAATCACCTTGATGGCAAGTTCGGGATCGCTCGAATAACTGATGCCGATAACACCTGGCGCTATTTTGTAAATCCGAGAATTGTATATCACCCGTCCCACAATATCTTTATTGGGAATGGTGATTTTTACCCCATCCTCATCCACGAGAATCGTACAGGCCAGCTTCACTTCGTTCACCACACCGCTGACATCAGCCACTGAGATCGTGTCGCCGACCACAAAAGGCCTGGAAAGGATAATGCTCAGGCCGGCGCCGTAATTGGAAAGCGGCCCCTGAAGCGCGAAACTGGCGCCAAAGGTTGCCGCACCCAGCGCGGCGACAAAAGGCGCTATCGTGATGCCGAATTTTCCGAGGGCAATGAGTACGGCAAACCCTAAGATCACCCCGCGGGCGCATCCGGTAATAAACCCGGAAAGGGTGACATCCATTTTCTTTTTTGCAAACAGCCGCGAAATCGCGGCGCAGGCCCAGTTGGCGACAAGAAACCCGGCCGCCAAAACGATCAGCGCGCCCAGCACCTGAAAACCGTAGCTCACGGAATATTCAATGACCGTGTTAATCAATTTTTGGATCGCAGAAATTTGTTCTTGCATGGGTCCTATTATGCTTTCATTCAAGGGAAGGAACAACAAAAATTTTAAAACGCGGGTGTATACCCCATTTCTTCTGCCTGCCTTGCCACGGCAGCGAGCGGCCGCGAATCCAACATACTGAATTGACCTTCCGGCTCTTCTTTGTAAATGGAGTAACCGCCCGGCTGGGTGCAAGACCCGGCGCTGACATGCGTCACTCCGATTTCCCTGCTTAAAAAATAATCCCTAAGTTCCGGACTCTCCCGCGTGGTGAGTACAATGCCCGTAAAGGGCAGGGCCAGCCGCGTCACGGCCATCATTTTTCTGAGCATGTCATCGGAAACCGGATGCGCGGGACTAAAATCCGTGACCCCGGAAGCAGGTCTGAGCCGTGGGAATGAAACGGTCGACGGAAATACTCCGTAAGATTTTTTTAATTGCCAGGCATGGCGAAGTAATTCCAGAAAGTCCTCCCGGCAATCCCCCAGTCCCAAAAGAATGCCCAATCCGACCCGGTCTATGCCCGCCTGAAAAGCCCGGGCCATGGCTCCCCGCCTCCATTCATAATTTCTTTTAGGACCGTCATGAACCTGCGCATAAATATTTTTATCATAAGTTTCTTGGAACAAAAGCACCTGCTTCACACCGGCGCGGCTAAGCAGTTCGTACTCACGTATAGGAAGCGGCGCTATCTCCAGCATCACAAAAAAAGAAAGCCCTTTTTCCGCCAGCCGGATCACGTAGGCAGCTATTCTTGCTGCAGAGGCGTCTTGAGGGTGTTCACCCGCTATCAAAAGAACGGTTCGATGGCCCGCGTCCCAAAGGCTTTGGGCTTCGCTGAAGAACTCCGCTTCCGATAAAACACGGCGTACGATCTCGGGGTTGCTGCGCCTGAACCCGCAGTAACGGCAGTCATTCACGCAGCGGTTGGAAAAATAAAGCGGCGCAAAAAAATTCAGCGCTTTTCCAAAATTCCGGCGCGTAAGTTCACCGGCCGTTTGGAAAACCACGTCCCACTCCGGCAAAGAAGCGCGATCAAAAACTTCAAGCGCCTCTTCCGGGGAAAGCCCTTCCCCTTTTCCGGCCTTTTCCAAAAGACTCTTCAGCTCAAAACTCATATCCGGCCACCGACAAGATTTTCTCCGTTGTATTTTTTGCGAAAGTCATGATTTCTTCTTACAGCCCCTTTCGCAGGCGATGATTTCCTGCAAGGCTATGGCATGCGGTTTATGTTTCCTGATTTTTAGCGCGAGAACGGTATTCACGCCTGAACGGCAGCCGGCGGCAGCGACAACCGTATCCCCCGGCTTAAGATAACCTTTCCTCATAACCCGCTCGGTGATTTGAAAGCAGACCCGTCCGCCCGTGCCCAGAATCTCCTCCAAAACTCTCTCCTTTTTGTCCCAGGGGGTTAATCCAAAAAACTTATGCAGGTACCGGACAAGAGAAAGCGGCCAGAGAGAGTATTTATCCTCCAGAAAAACATACTCAAAATCCTGTATTTTTTCAAAAATCAGGGGATTGAATTTATCAGTTTCAGACACGCGTCTTTGGTTGTGTGTGACAATGAAAACCTGGCCCGTTTTATTTTCATGGCAACGCGCCAAGCATTCGGCCGTAGCCCCGGTTGTTGAGGCTATAATAAGCGGGACCTCTTTCTCCATGGCCCATACCCACGCCTTTGAAAGCATTTCAAGGGTGAGGACATCCTGCTCTGTTGGAAGGGAAACCTGGTTTTCCACCACTTTTTATCTCAAAACTCCCCTAAAATAAATAAGATGCGTCATTAGACAAGAAAACGACCGTTGAAGATTATGGTAAGATTCCATTCGAGTGTCTGTGACAACCGTCACATGCCATCTAAGCGCGGAATTACTGGAGAAGCAGTTGCGCGAGGGCTTCTTTTTTCAGAATAATGATTTGATGCGGCTTGATGTCAATAAGTTTGGCGCGTTTAAGCCGGTATAGATGCCGCGCCACTGTTTCGCGGGCAGCGCCTATCCTTTGGGCTATTTCCTGCCTCGTGAAAGGAATAAAAAGGGTCTCTTGCGCGTTTGCCGAGCCTTCCTTGTCTTTGAGCATGTTGAGGAGAAATTTTACCAGCCTTTTTTTGACATCCTTGAGCGAAACTTCTTCGATAAGGGACCTGTAGTGCTGCAGCCGCTCGGAAAGCAGCCGGGTCAACGCATACGCCAAATTAGGACTCATTTGCAATAGCTTTGCGAAATCATGCCGCGAAAGAAATAAGACCGTGCTCCGGCTGAGCGCTTCCGCCGAAGCGCTGCAAAACCACTCGCAGGAACCGGTATGGCATCCGCAAGTGTCCCCCTTCTCCAGGATTTCGAGAATCTGTTCTCTGCCCGAAAATGCGGTTCTGAAAATTTTTACTCTTCCCGCTTGGACAAAGAAAATCCGGTCACAGGGCCTTCCTTCCTGGAACAAAATCTCGCCTTTATTGAAATCTTTTAGACGTATACGGCTCTTTAAAAAATCCTGCCCTTCCGCAGACAAGTCTTTAAAAAAAGCAAAGTCTTTGAATAATATCCCCGTATTTTTGACCATTTCTTGGTTTGGACTTTCTATTATAGTATTCATTATGGCTTAAAATCTCTCCGGCTGTCAACTTACCACCCCAGCCTATTGGCAAATATATATCACGAGCTATTTATTTTATCCAGAAAATAACAAATTAACGCTACCGAGTATCACCCTGCCATCATAAGCGCTTAACCCCTGCTAATTCAATGAGAACTATCTGTTTTAAGTCTTCATGACGGTTCTCCCCTAAAAGCCTCCCTTATTAAAAAATAATAGTATCTAGCAGGATGGGGAACCTTTTTTTTGAAATTTATCGGAAATCTCTTTTAATTTCAAGGCCAAGTACTGTATACTAATGCCCTTGCATCAATAGAGCTATTCGACCCAAAAAACAATCCGAAAGGGTTAACCAATTTAAAACTTATGCAAAACAGACTGTTAAACTCGGACGTTATTAAATCTTTCAAAAAATGGAGCCGCAATTCTCTTTCAATTTTCCTTCTTGTGTTTCTGACAATCACCGTTTTTGGGTCTTTGGCTTATTCCTCGGAGGCCGTCTCCTTTAATATTCTCGATGCTGACGAAAAAGGAACAACCCCGGCCGGACAGTCCAAGGGAACTTTGATTCCTACTTACGATCCGGCAGCGAACAAGGATGTGCTGGAGCTGGATTATTCTCTGGGGCCCAATTCTTCGCTAACGGTTTGGGCGAAAAACTTCCCTGCCGAGCTCACAGCGGATACCGCGAATACCGTGAGGCTGGGATTAAAAATCGGAACGGAACAATTGAGCCAAATTTCAGTCACGGTTGAATTAAAAGGAACGAACGGCTCCCAAAACATCCCCCTTGATTTAAAGACTGGTTGGTACCATCTAGAAGAATCCATTGACTGGAAAAACGTAGGAATTTTAACCGAGGCGGCTTTTATCATAACCCCGGCGGCAAACACGAAACTTGCGGAGGGCACCTTGTCATTAGCCCTCGAATTCTTTCTGCGAGCGGTCACGGCGCCGGTTCCAGCTCTATCTTCCGAAACCGCTTCGGCGGAAGCACCTGAACTTAGCCAGGCCGCAGCTGAAAAAACTCCGCAACCGGAAGCTGTGGCAACGCAGGAAACCGATTCGGAAGCGGCAAACCCGGCCGAACCCCGTTCTTCATATAATCTTCAGGATGCCCAGGAAAAAGGCGTCGCCGACGTGGGATTGGCCAAGGGTTCCCTAACCTCCACGTACGATGAGGCTGTTGACAAAGACATTCAGGAAATCGACTATTCATTGGCCGAAGATTCAGCTGTCAATTTTTGGGCAAAGGGCTTTCCCAAAGAAATGGGTCCGGAAACAGTCAACACCGTGAAAATCGGGCTTCGCCTGCCAGAAACCGATCAAATCAATCAAATAGGCGTGAAATTAATCCTCAAGGGTGCACACGGTTCCCAAAACATCTCCCTGCATCTTAAATCCGGCTGGAATTCGATTCAGGAATTCATCGATTGGGACACAATCGGAAATCTGCAGCAAATAACTTTTGTGGTGTCGCCCATCGGGGATGTTAAAAACCCTGAAGGAACCCTCTCTTTTGCCCTCGAATTTGTCAAAAGAGATCCTTCAAAAGTAACGAACACCGGCGAAGAGGGGCTAGTTGCTTACAGCATTCTGGACGCGGAAGAAAAAGGCGTTTTCAATATCGGCCCGTCAAAAGGCTCGGTTACTGGCGTCTATGATGAGGACATCGCGAAAGACGTTTGGAAATTCGAATACGCCCTGCCCCAAGGTTCCGTTGTCGGTGTGTGGACAAAAAGTTATCCCTCTGGTTTGAACGCGGACACGGCGGACGCCGCAAGGATCGGGGTCAAAGTACTGGATCCGGACCAGGTGAACCAGGCGTCCGTGAAGCTGGAAATCAAAGGCACTCACAACATGCAATCCATCCCCCTTCAGTTGAAGGCCGGCTGGAATTCTTTCAAGGAATTGATCAACTGGAACATGATAGGTGATCTCACTGAGGTTGTTTTCGTCGTGAGTCCCATGGCAAACAACGCGATTGGCGACAACCCGCTTTGGTTCAATCCCACCGAAGAAGGGCCGGAGGCTGGCAATCAATCGACTGGGATCCTTTATTTCGACCTTGATTTCACCCAAGTGACATTCCTGCAAAAATACGCCGCTTTTGTGAAAGTCGACCTCATTCTTTTGCTCAGTTTTCTGCTGGCGCTCTTGGCCTCTTTCATCACCAATCTGTCAGGCCGGAACCGTCCCCGCCGTCAGTTTGCGCATGTGGGCATGGAGGAGGTCAAAGATAATGTTCAAGAGGTTTCATCCGGAACCGCCCTAAAACGGGACTTTCTCTATGGCACCGTGGCTGTCATGATTGCCGCCATTGCCCATTTCATCTACTCGCTAGGCGCCATGAATCCCTTGGATGGAGACTTCAGCCTTAATTTTCTCGTTCTGGGACTAATGGGCGGCGTGGTAGCCGAAATGCTGAAATTTGGAATCACGCGCCAGCATCTGACTCCCACTGAAATTTTTCAAAATGTTCTTATCACGGGGCTACTTACCGTTTCTTCAAGCAGATTGGAACTGCTGGCTGCGCCCGCAAACTGGTGCCAGCTCTTGACCATAAGCAACCTCACGGCCGCCATTGCCTTTTTGATTTATCAAATTTTCAACGCCAGCTCGCTGTCATCGACCGGCAGGCATTTGAAACCGGTTGCCGCGGCGATGATTGTCGCCACCCCTTATATTTTCGGATGGCTTCTTCTGCTTGAAAACGCGACCTTTCTGCAAAAATTAAGCAATGGAATCACCTTTGGGCTGATCGACGCGTGGCCTGATTTTCTCGGACTCATGGGACAGCTTCTTGTGGTGTTTGGTTTCAATGAGGCCATTGCTAACGGCATAGGCCTGGTCACCAAGGGGAAAACGCTGAAAACCGCCAAAGCGCACCTCTATGTTTTGCTGGTTTCCCTGGGCGCCATTTTATCACCGCTTATTGCCAATCTCGGCTCCACGGAAGCCGTCGCTTCATTCCCCGTTCTTGTCAGAGCGGTTATCGCGATTTTGACGACCATGCTCTCTTTTGCCGGATTGTGGGGGGAAGTTTATCTGATCACGGGCATTCTTCTTGACAGCGGGAAACGTCTCGCACCCACGGAAGAAAGCATATCCAGGCATGTTCTCATCGGCACCAAAAAGGGGTTGGCTTACAGCGGTATTCTTGTGGCCCTGATCTACGCCTTGAGCATCCTGGTCAACGCTCCCCTGTCACAAAAAATCATGGGGGCTTTCCCTATCAGCGTTGGAATTATTTGCGGCGCCCTGCTTTTCCCGCTGCTTAAAACCATCATTGAAACATTCGACGGCAGCCTGCCTTTTTTCGAAAGAATGCGCTACAGTTATCGCAGCGCGACGCTTTGGTTCAGGGGCGCTGTGTGCGGATTTGGATTTGCCTATATGGTCACGCATGGGCTTTTTCAGGCGGAAATGCCGGAGCGCGTCAAGTTCGGCCTAGTCATCGGTCTCGTCGCATCTCTTGGAATGAGTCTTCTCAGAGACGCCGTGTACGCGGTCAAAGGACAGGGACGCGTTCATACCTGGAGGCTTTATTTTATCGACGGATTGCTGGGGGCTTTTGTGGGAAGCGCCGCCGCTTTTTATCTCGACTCCTTGCAGGTTCCGGTCATCATAGAAAAATTCAAACTCTACACGAGTTCGGGCCTGGCGCCGGTGGAATACATCACCTATCCTCTTCTTAACAAGTGGGGACGTATTCACTTGGGGGCGTATTCAGGCGGTGCCAAACTTCTCTTTATCGAGTCCCTGGCCGGCGTCATCAATTGGTCTATCGCCGCTTGGCTCTTTGCCATTAACAAGGTTTTCATGCAGGCGTTTTTTGATAAAGACAAAACACCCATCAAGTTTTTCTTTTCAAAAGCCGGATTCGCCCAGCTGGTGGAACACATGATTTACGTTCTGCGGTGGGGTTTGTGGATGTCGCCCATCATCTTTACTTTTTTGCGCATGATGCCCAATCCGACCTGGTATAACCAGGACGGCGCCATCCGCACGGTGTTCGCGATTTTCAACAGCGCCACCATGGCTCCGGAGGCCTTTCAGGCGTGGAGTCTCAAAATATTCATTTATGTCATGGCCTTCGACTTCTTCCGCATCCTTATCTGGATGGATCACATGGGATTGCGCGTGGCCACGCTGGTCAACTTGAGCTTTATAGGCATGGACAAGCTGGATGAAAAAATTGCCAGGTTCATAGGTCCGGCCGCGGCCCAGCGATATATTCCCGAAGGCGTGAAGAGGTTCACCACTTGGGCGCCTTTGCTTATTCCCTTTTATCTGCCTCGCGGGCAGGCTTGGGACTTCGCCTGGAGCACAGCCGAGTCCATGCAAAACGCCGCCAGCCGCGGAGGCCTTTTGTCGACTTTGAACGCCCTCAATTTATTCCAAGCGTTGCTTCTTGTGGCGGTCGGCATCCTCGTCTGCACTGGAATTTCCCGTGTGGCCCACATCCTTCACCGCCGCGCCCAGCTCAGAAGAATCAAAACCTTCGATTTGTCCAATCGTGAATACCGCGTGGTGCTGAAAGAAAACGGCGAAAGCTACAGCGAGGTTCTCCAAAAAGAATCGGATATCAGCCGCCGTTCTTACGACATGATAGATCCCTGCGGAAGAGTCCTGTTTATCGTGGACACGGCCGAGCAACCCGAAAGCGCAAAACGGGCCTGGCCGGTGTTAGGAAATTTCCCCAGGGAAAAATTCGAACCCTCGCACATCAAAAGAACGGAGGATATTCTTAAAGTCCAGAATTCCTCGAACGGCATCAGAAGCACAATTCACATCAGCCTTCCGGACAAAGACAGCACGACGGAAATCTGGAATATTACGGTAGAAAATCTTACCAAAGACACCCGCCCGCTCAAGGTAGTTCCCTATCTGGAATGGGTGCTGAACGGCGGCATCCATGACCGCTTCCACACCCAGTACGCACGACTCTACCCGGAGATGGAATACGCAAGCAGTGCCAATGCCGTTTTATCCTGGCAAAAAAGCACTAAATCAATGGGAATTTTGGCCTCTGACATCGCACCGGAAGGATTCATCTCCTCGCGCGTGGATTTCATCGGCCGCGCGCGCAGTTTGTGGTCTCCGCGCATCCTTGAAAGCCTGGCCTTCATGAAGGCCTGCGATACGGCTCCCTATCCGACCTTTGATCCCATAGGCAGTTTGATGATAAACCTGGTGCTGGCTCCAGGCGAGTCAAAAAAAATCCGCCTCATGATAGGCTTCGCAAAAAACAAAGAATACGCACTCAAAATGATCGGCAAAATCCTCAAACCAGCCGGGGTACCAATTTCAGCTTCGGATGTTAAAAAATCGCCGCTTATCGGCCACGGTGAAATTCCTCAAGGGACACCCCAGCCGTATAGCGAGTACGCGGACAACGGCAATAAGTTGCTAGTCCACACGCCGTTCACGCCCCGTCCCTTTGACCATGCCCTGTCCAATGCCATTCATTCGGTCATGGTGACCAACCGCGGCCTGCATACTTCATGCAACGGTAATTCTCAGCAGAACCGCGTCACGCCGGATTGGCCGGACACAGTCACCAAAGAAATCCCGTCCGAGGCGATTTATCTCTATGACCCGGACCAAAAAGAATGGTATTCACCCACACATCATCCGTTGAATGATTTCAATGCTAAAAACGTTTCGGAATTCGGAGTAGATGGCACTGCGGTTTTCCGCATGACACGGGGGACGGTGGCCACGGAACTCACTGTCTTTGTCCCTCCCCAGGATCCGACGGGCGTTTATCTTTTGACCGTGAAAAACCAATCAGACCGGCCGCGGCGGATGAGAATAGCTCCCTATTTTCAGATGGCGCTGGCCTTTATGCCGGAAAGATCGGGCCCTCTTCAGACGCGCTACGATAAAACATTGAACGCCTTGTTTTACGCCAATGAGCGCAACATCTTTCGTTCCGGTTGGGCTTTTGCCTCTATGTCTTTGCCCGCGGAATGCGTGGAGACAAAACGCGGCAGGTTTTTCGGCTCGAACAGGGGCACCACGCATCCCTACCTGGTGGAAAAAGGAAAACCGGATGCCACGCAGTTGACGGATGAAGGCCAAATCGCAGGATTTCTGGGGACCCTGGAAATTCCGGCGCGTGGCGAATCCACGGTCGCCATCATTTTGGGACAGGCCGATGACTGGAAGCAAGCCGCCCAGCTGGTTCAAAAATATAAAAGCATTGATACCGCGCGTAAAAGTCTCGAGGAAACCCGGCAGTGGTGGCTTAGCCTCATGAAAACCCTTGAGGTCAAATCCAACAATCCGGAATTTGATCTCTTCCAGAACTGGCTAAAATATCAAGCCCTGGCCGAACGCATTTGGGCGCGCCGCGGATTTTATCAAACCAGCGGCGCTTTCGGTTTCAGAGACCAGCTTCAGGACACGGTGAACCTGATCTGGGTTGATCCTGCCCTGGCCCGCAAGCAAATTATTCTGCACGCGTCGCACCAATTCCTCGAAGGCGATGTCTTCCACTGGTTTTTCACTTTAACGGACGGCCGCACCGCGTTTTCCTGCCGCTCGCACGCCTCCGACAATCCACTTTGGCTCGTCTGGGGCGTGGTTGAATACATCCGGGCCACGGGAGACACCACGATTCTGGACGAAATGACGTCGTATGTGACTTCGGAATTTCCTTTTGCCCCGCTCCCCAAAAACAAGCAAGGCTGGGGGCATCTCTATCACCGCTCCACCAGGGCTGATTCCGTTTACCGGCATTGTTTAAGATCCATTGACCTTGTGTTGAAAAAACGCATGGGTAAAAACGGCCTGCCGCTCATGGGCACTGGAGACTGGAATGACGGCCTGGATGAAATCGGCAGCGAAGGTAAAGGCGAAAGCGTATGGCTTGGCTTTTTCCTCTACTATATTCTCAAAGACATGGTCGGCATCATTGAAAAGAAAGAGGGGCTTGATCGTAAAGAATTTTACGCTGAAAAAATGCAGGCTTTAAAAACAGCCTTGGAGCGCACGTGGAGAGGCGACCGTTACTTGCGCGCTTTCCACGATGACGGGACGGAAATCGGCCTCAAAGACAGCGGGATATGGGAAATTGACGCCCTGACAGCCGCTTGGGCCGTCATGTCAGGCATTAATTTTGAACGGGGCCTGACCGTGTTCAACACAGCCCTGAGTGTGCTTGAAAAAGAAGACACTATTCTTCTCGGCTGGCCTGCGCTTCGCGAAAACACCAAGCCTTATCTCGGCAGAAGCAGCAAATATCCGGAAGGCGTGCGTGAAAACGGAATGTACTGCCATGGCGTGCAGTGGCTGGTAAAAGCGGCCCGGCTACTGGCTGAACAATTTGACAAACAAAGCAACCAGGGCAAGGCCCAGGAATACAGGGCCCTTGCGTACCGGCTGTGGCAAAAAATCGCTCCGCTGTCTCATACCACACCGGACAAAATTGAAATTTACGGCGGCCAGCCCAATAAACAGGCGGCTGACCTTTTGACAACTTTTGACCGCGGCCGCATGATTTGGCATGGCTATACGGGCGCGGCAGGATGGATGCTGCGTCAGGCTGTTGAAGGCGTTGTGGGCGCAACCCTTATCAAAAACCAGCTTGTTTTGCCGAACGATTTGGATAAACCTCGCGGCGATTTGAAAATAACCCGCATCCAAAGGGACCCTTCAAAAAGTCCGTTGAAGGAAGGCGCGGCGCCCCGCGAAACGAATCTCAAATCGGACGGCGCAAAACCGCATTCTAAAAACAAGGTCACGATTTTGCCGCCCGAAAAGGAAACGGTGGCAATCAAATAACATGAATACTGGAAAATCAAAAAAATCTGCGGTGATTATGACCGCTCTCATGCTCGCCTGTATCGGAGTGTTTAATGCTCCTGATATGAAGGCCGCTGTGGACAAGGCGCAACCGGCGTCAGATCTGGCCCATGATCAAAATGAGTCGCTGATGATGCGTGTTATTCAGATGGAAAGGGCGCAACACGAGACAGGCATGGGTGTACAGCGGAATAAAATCTTACCGGAACAACCCGCGGAATAAATTCCCTACTATCCTTCAGTCCTGCCAGGGGACGGCTTCATTTCAAAATGAGGTCCCGACTCCTTCATCCTTTTCTCGAAGGGGAAATCGAAA